>JAALOO010000026.1_pt1 | contig 123592 bp, 159 predicted proteins | sample 7257641 | NCBI WGS metagenome assembly JAALOO01 (sample SAMN14085613, study PRJNA598686) | mite metagenome | biome: ENVO:01001000; feature: ENVO:01001002; material: ENVO:01001226; isolation source: single female mite from University of Michigan culture on fish food culture... ...
GAGAGAGAGAGAGAGAGAGAGAGAGAGAGAGAGAGAGAGAGAGAGAGAAAGCCAGAGGAACTAAATTGGCAAGCCAATCGATCGCGACTGCAGCAGCAGCAGCAGCAGCAGCAGTGGGGCGCATCTAAATGGCATCTTCGCTGGCTGAAAAATACAAACAAGCTGCTGGTGGTGGTGGTAAGACTAATAAACATAGACAAAGACAAACAGACATTCATTTACGTCAGAGAGGGAGAGAGAAAGAGAGAGAGAAAGAGAGAGTGAAGCGAGAGAGAGAGAGAGAGAGAGAAAGAGAGAGTGAAGCGAGAGAGAGAGAGAGAGAGAAAGAGAGAGAGAGAGAGAGAGAGAGAGAGAGAACTGTCTGGCTTACCTACTGACTGAGTCTCGGTTGTGAGGCATTTGCAGGCTGACGCCGTGGGTGCCGGTGCTGTTGTTGCTGTTGCTCGCTAACGACCACCTATTTTTGGTCCTGCACTCTTCTTTCCTAGCTATCTTCTGTACACACCATCACCGGGGGACTCTCTCGTGTGTGTGTGTTTACCTAAACTGAATAGCCCTGCGCTAATGCAAAGTGTTGCTCCTGCAGTAGTAGTAGTAGTAGTAGCAAAAAGACAAAGAAGAAGAAGAAGAAGAAGAAGAAGAGCAACAACAACAATGGACTTACCTGCGTGCAATATCCAAACATACACACACACTGCGTGTAATAATAGCTACTACGTGCTAGAGATAGCACTGAAAGGCGAAAGTGAAAGTGAAAAATGAAGAAGAGTCCTATGTCCACTTTGGAAAATTGTCTCCTCACTCCTAACTTCTTCTTCTTCTGAGAAGTAGCGTGTTCCTGTCCTTCCCTCTTGTTTGCTTCACCACTTGCAGTGTCCGCAATTTGTCCACCACCAGAACCAATTGCTGCTGGGCTGCTGTCAATTTGCCATTTACTTTACTTTACTTGTGTGTTTACTTGCACGAGAAGGCAAATTAGGAGGCAGGCAGGCAGACAGGGAGCCGGGCAAAGGGAAATATCGGAGATTGGGATTGGGGATTTACACAGTGAGTTAGTGCCTGGAAAGAACAAAGAGACAAATGATGAGTTGAGTTGATGGTGGTGGTGGTGGTAGTTGAACAGTAGTTTGCACTGAATTAGCCGCCGCCGCTGTCGCTGTGTCCAGTGCGCCCATTTAGTTTGTGTGCCCATCCAATTTGCGTCACAGCTGTGGTGAATTTCATTAGCTCGATCGAATCGAATTTGTTTGCTCGTTTGCTGAGGGGGTCGTCGGCTGTTGTTGTTGTTGGTTGTTACTGGTGAGACAGCCTCTGTGATTACCATCTCACTATCTCTCTCTCTCTCTCTCTCGACCACCAGCATCATCATTAAAAGTGAGCTTGAAAGGGATTCCATCAAGTTAAAGTCTCAAGCGGCTAGGTTACTACTGATGCTCGTCTTGGACGTAGTTCTCAGTGACCAGCTCGTAGTTGGCCTGACTGTGTCTGTAGTCGTCCAGTCTGACGTGCGTGAGAAAGGGCGCAAGGTCTTGGCCGAGGACGAATCTGCCAGTAGGTAAAAGTAGAGGAGGGAAAACAGTTAATCAGGAGTTGAAAATCAAAATAATGCTCTCTTCTGCACACTAAATCGATTACTCCTTTTTCTCTCTAATTAGCCTACGAGTCCACCTCGGTTACCTACCTGAGCGCAAGAAGCTCCGCGTGGCGGTACACTGGCTCGTTTGACGTCGTCGCCGTCGTTCCAAGTGCAAGGGCAGCATTCTGCAGCAGCACCGCGCCGATAAAGAGATTAGACAGGGAGAGGGCAAAGTCACGGGCACCCGCCTCCACCACCGTCGGCTGGCCCTGCCCGACGGCGAGCATCTCCTCGGTGGCGGCGAGCACCTTCCTGGCCGCATCGCCTAGGCGGCTGTGCTGCAGCGCCTTCGCCAGCCGCTTTTTAATGTGCGATCTGTTAAAAGTGAAGAGAAAAGTTTAAATTAACATTTAAAAGATCCCCTAACAAAATGATTAACATACCTGAAGGCAAAGACGGTCTCCCCGTTGGTCTTGACAATGGAGCGCAGCACGTCCATGGCCAGCACCGAGGTGGTGCCCTCCCAGATGGCGAAGATCTGCGCATCGCGGTAGAGGTAGGGAATGCCCGTGTCCTCCATGATCGCCTGCCCGCCGATTGCCTCCAGACACTCCGAGATGGCCCCGATGGCCACCTTTGCATTGTACAGCTTCCCCAGCGGGTTCAACAGGCGAAAGAGAAGGCGCTCCTCCTCGCTGGCCGCGTCATTCTCAATCAGCCCCAGGAGGCGGACGTTCTAGAGCAAGGTGAGGGGAAAAAGTTAGGCAAAAGAATGAAAAAGATTAAAGTCATTCTTACCTCAAAAGCAAAGGTAAAGGTCGCCTTCGACACCTGATCAATGCGAGCCAGCGTCTGCGTATGCAGCGGCAGGTCGATGATCTTCCGACCAAAAGCCCGTCGGCGGTGAGCGTAGTCGCGCGCCAGGCTGTAAGCTCTGCAAGGGAAGAAATAAAAAAAGGGGAAGAAAAAAGGTTAGATCAAAACTTGAAAAAAAACTTTGCAAAAAAGGTCACCCACCTTTGAATGTAGCCCGCGCAGGAGGTGGCATTGTGGATGCGCGTAATCTGCAGCATGTGCGAGATGGAGGCGATGCCGCGGCCCTCGGTGGAGATCTTTCGGGAGAGAAAGAGGAAGAAGAAGAAGTTTGTAATGAAGAAGTTTTACTGCTATAAAAAAGTAGGTTACCTTGTACGCCTCAGCGCCGTCAAGCAGCAGCTCCGCCGTGGGCAGCTGCCTCGTGCCCAGCTTGTCCTTCAGGCGGACCAGGTTGATCTGCTCGCGAATTGGGCCGCCGTTCTCCTTCACCGGAATGTAGAAGAGGGTGATGCCGTTGGTGCCCTGCAAGGATTCAAAAGGATAAAAACTAGTAATCCCAAAACAAAAAAACACGCCCAAACACTCACGCCAATGACATTGCCCTCGTCGTCAGCGACACGGGCCAGCGTCAGCGCCATGTTGGCGTCGGTGGCCGAGGAGAACCACTTGTAGCTGCAATAAAAAAAATGTGAAAGTTAGGAACCTTTTAAAGGTAAAAAGATCTTCAACAAACAAAAAATTCCACCTACCCGTACAACCTGTGCCGCTGCTGATCCACCGGGACGGCCACCGTTTCCGTTCCGCCGGCCACATCCGATCCCCCGCCCTTCTCCGTCATCCACTGCCCCGACGTCCAAAAGGTGGCCGGGTCGCGGGAGGTGAGTCGTTGGTAGGCATTTTCGAAAAGCGGGTTCTCCAGCAGGTGAAGCTCCTCCAGCGTCTTCGCCGCCCCGTCGGTCATCGCCAGCGGACAGGAGTAGAGGCCCGAGGACGGGCCGTAGAGGTACAGCTTCGCGTACTGGTAGATGCGGGCCCACTGGCCGTAGCGCTTGCGGTTGTAGCCCAGCGCAATGAGGCCCTCCTCCGCGGAGAGGTCCTTCTGGCGGTTCCAGGCCTCGGTGACCACCAGCTCGCTGCCCATCGGCCGGCCCCAGGCCTGGCTGGTTTGGCGAAGGTACGGCTTGTTGAACTCGCATTCCAGAGAGAGTTTGTGAATGTCGGTGGCGACGCGGTGGCCAAAGTGGCGCAGGTCGGCGTCGATTTCGGAGAAGATCTGCGGGGAAAAAAGTGAGATGACAAGAGTTCTAAAATGATCGGCTTACCTCAGGCGGAACACTGCGCTTGATGAAGCTCTGGAGGAAGGCATTTCCCGTGTACTGGTTCTCCAGCACCGGCGGATGAAGCTCATTGTTGCCGTAGCGGGCCTTGCCAAAGGGAGCCCAGTTGGGCTTTATATTCAGTTCAGGATTATCCTTAGTAGAGTAGTACCATCGACGGGGACTGGTTGAAACGGTAGTAAAAGATGTGGTAACATGTTTTGGCGATGCTACGCCGAAGAGGCTCACCGGCCGAAGTGAGGCCTGCATGCTTGATCAGCAGTCTGTTCAGCTTCAGATCAATGACAGTGGTGTTGATGACAGTGTGTTGAAGGGATCGTCCGCTTCTTTTCAAAGTACACGATGTACCCACGACGGCGGGCCAAAGAGAACAGTCTCGCTCAATCTTTCTCTCGATGACAGGTCTTCCACTGCTGCTGCTGCAGCTGTTGCCAACCACCGATGAAGGCCTCAAGTCAAAGTCCACCAACTGCTGGTGATAATCGCTGGTGGTGGTGGTGATAATCCAACTGATATCGTCGAGGATTGCCTGCCGATCAAGGTGATACCGAAGAAATCGAAATGCCTGAAAAGTGTAAACAACAGAAGTTTTGCCGGAGTAGAACTGAACTGCGCGCAGAAGTTTCTGAGAAGGCTTTTTTTTCGCCGCAGCAGCAGCAGCTGTCAGTGTTTTGTTTTGTTTTGGTCAGGTGAATTCTCAACTTGAGGATCTTCAGAGGAAGAAGCTTTTGAAGCTCAAAAGTATTCAACTCTTTCAAGTTCATTTCACCATGGTGTACCTTCAACTTCCCTCTCAGCTTACCGAGGAGGAGCAGACGCTGCAGCGAAAGTACCAGAAGCTGAAGCGGAAGGTTAGTATCAAAACGGGGCAGATTTTGTTTTTTATTGTGATGAAGAAAAAGATTAACTCACACTTTTACCACTCTACCAGAGAAAGCTTCTCCAGCAGCACAAGACGCCCAAGCCGGAGCCGGTGGTGGCGGCGCCCATCATCAAGGCGAAGACGGAAAGCGGCGCCACCGATGCGAAGGAGGTGGCGAAGAAGCTGCTCAAGTCGGGGAAGATTCACGCCATCAAGGCGCCGGAGAATCGGCAGAAGGAGCGCCAGGACAGCGGCTTCAAGCGCTCCAAGGCGCACGAGCGGAAGCGCTGCACGGGTACTGATAAGCCGGGCGGCTATCTGCCCTTTCACAATCAGCACTCGATGGAGGATGATCCCAGTGGTATGACCGCTTCGAAATGCTGAAACTATTATCATCAAAGCTAATGTTCTATTTTCCCATTTCGAATATTCAGGCTCCGCCGACCTGGACGACAACCTAAACAACAGCGGCAGCGGCAACGATCCCGCCAATAGCACCAGCAGCAACAAGCAGCGAAAGCCCTTCTACGAAAGCTTTGTCCACTCGCGTGATCCTCATTCGCTGGCCCGCGAGGAGACCTACCGCGAGAAGAAGCGCGACGGCAAGGCCAACTACGTCAACCGGGACAATCCGCAGCAGGGAAATACCATCTACGTCCGTGGCGAGAACATGACCGAGGCTTTCCTCCGCATGGGCTTCTCCAGCTTCGGCACGGTGCTGCACATCGCCGCCGAGCCCTCGAAGAAGTAAGTGAAATGCTTTGATTGATTACTTAAACTAACGATTTCTATTTCTCTTTCCTCTCAGCTGCGGCTTCGTCACCTACGACTCCATCGACACCGCCAACATGGCCATCAATGAGATGAACGACACGGCGCTGCACGGCATCCGCCTCAAGGTCAGCCTCGCCCGCCGCCAGTCGGTGTACAATCCGGAGAAGACGAAGGCCGGCGAGCAGGCCACCACCAACAGCAGCAGCGGCGGCGGAAATGCAAACAACAACGGCGGTGGAAATGGTGGAAACGCCTCCTCTTCAGGTGGCAGCGCAGGCAAGGGCGGCAACGCCTCTTCAACTTCAGGGGCCAGTGCTGCTGGCTCAAATCAGTCGCTCTCCACGCCCGAGGCCTGGTCGGCGATGGCCTCCAGCCAGAGCGACAGCGCCGAGAAGCCGAAGAACCGAACGGTGATCAGCTACGACGAGGACGACATTTACGATACCATTTAAAAACGGCAGTTACTATTTGACTGTGTGTGTTTTGTCAACGTGTCGTTACTCTGTACATTTGAAACGGGGAGAGAAAAGAAAGATCATCACCATCAGTCAATCAAATTTCACTTGAGACACGCTCTTTTTTATGACCTCTTCTCTGTCATAAAAAAATAGTGATAAGACTGTTAGGCAACAAGGACGGTGTTGTGCTACTTCTGAATTTGCTTACCTTTTGAGTTGTCTTTGCTTACGTGTTCACAAATACCAATTCTTGATCTGTTTTTCATCATGGCAAAGTTTTTCATCCTCTTCTTCCTTTTGGGACTTTCAATTTGTGGCTCTAAGGCGGCCACCTGTCCCGAAGAGTCGGCGCTCATCGCCGGCTGCAGCTGCTTTCAAAACCGCCGCCTCGATTCGCTGCCCGAGCTGCGCTGCACCTCCGGCAGCCGGGAAACCGATCTAACTGAGCTGATTCGCCGACTGAATGAAAACGCCGCCGACGGAACTGTTCACCACTTTGAATCGCTGCACTGGACCGGCGGGAAGAAGGTGGAGATTGGGGAGGGCTTCTTCGGCAATGTCACCTTCAGAGAGCTACTGCTGGGCACTCCCGAGCAGTTCAGCTTCATCTCCCGCGTTCATCCAAAAGCGTTTTCTTCTGGTCCAATCGCCGAACAGCTGCGCCGTTTTGCAATTCGAAGCCTCGAACTCCGCCACGACGCCGACCTGTACCAGGCGATTACCTCCCTTAAAAAGTTGGAGTACCTCGTCGTGGAAGGTCGCTACCTAACAAAAGTTCCTGCTCACGCTTTTACGCCCCTCGCCGACTGCTACTCAGTGGAAGGCTGTGGCCTGAAGGAGCTCAAGAGGATCAACTTTTCCGAGGGCTGGTACGAGACGATCATCCACGTCACCCGACTGGAGCAATTTGCCTTTGCTGGTCTGCCCGCTCTGGAGGAGATCAATCTGAAGCAGCAGGACGTCCTCTACATCGGGGACTACGCTTTCGCGTTAAACTCCCCGGCGAACTCGGAAAAACCCCTCCTCAAGATCGACCTCTCCCACCAGTGGAATGCAAAGTTCAAGCCGCAGTCCTTCCAACCGCTCTCCCTAGCGGACATTGGCCGCCCTGTAGAGCTGGACCTCTACGGGAATCCCTTTCTGGAGTTCCTCCCGGAAACGGTCTTTAGACCCTTTTTGGAAGCGAACGACGGCGGACCTAATGTCATCCGCCTCGGGCAGACGATGACCTGCAACTGCACGATGAAGTGGCTTTGGGAGAGTCCGCAAAAGTATCGGCAACACTTCATTCCCTGGACGTGGACGGACAAGAGCGGCGACGACGGGCGAGAGCACACGATTCAGTGCTCGGAAACGGAGGACCTCTGGGACCTGGATGGAACACAGTTTGAGAGCTGTGATGAAAGTTTCGAAAAGAAAGTTGAGAAGGAGCACATTTCACCCGCTGCGCCAATCCTGCTGGACACTAAAGACGAGCTGTAGTTTCCAAATAGAAAAAAAATAAAATAAAAAGTTAGAGCGGCAAATGCAAACGACCCACTTGCCGGTACTTTCCCCTTAGATGGCGACTGTCGTCCGAGGGTCGCCTCCCGAGCACCCTCCGTCCGGTGTCGGTCTCTGGCGGAGGACGGGAGAAGCCTCCATTTTGGGATTGCCACCCTCGCCCCAGCTGCTCACTCACATGCGCACCGGGCATTGTTTATGTCCTCTGAGAAAGAGAGGCAGGACTGAGCTGCTTCGCTCTGGGTGCAGCCCTCTTTTTCGATAGGAGCGACTTTAGACGAGGCTGGTACTCTGCTGCTGATGCTGCTGCCGATGCAATTTCTGAGATGCTTTAAGGTGATGCGACCTACTTCCGGAAAAAAAGAAAGTAAAATTGCTAAAGGGAAAATAAAAATGAAAAGTTAGTTTTAACCGGAAGTGACAGGAAGTGAAATTTTTATATTTTGTCGAGATCAATGTTGAGACATTTTAATTTTTGCTTTCAGTTTTATTTTATTATCATTAGGGTACGAGATTCAGAAAACACAAGGAAAAGGAGGTGTGTGTGTGTGCTCAAGAAATTGTGTGCGATTGGTTTGATTGATTGGTTTGACTGCTACATTAAAATTACAACATCAACTATCACTTTATCATCTAACACATCTTAGGAAGATTATGCTTGTAAGAGAGAAAGAGAAAAAGGGAGATTCTTATGACTAACAAAAAAATGGACAACCACCACCGTCTAAAGAGCTTCAGTCTTGCTCGGATTGGGCAGCAGCAGCAGCTCTTGATCTTTCCAGCAGTGCATTGCATTGATCGCCTGCAATTGCACGTGCAATTGTCTGCGCCTGTCGCCGAAGCTGAAGCCGGTGAATGCCTTGCGTGGTGGCCTCACCGAGCCTCAGCCGCAGCCACTGTGTGGCCAGGCCGACCATCTGCCAGACGGAAAAGTGCAGTCCTGCTGCTGCTTCGGCTGCTGCTGTTGCTATATGCAGCCACTGGCCCCGTCACACAGAGTTCATTCAGCCCTCTGTCTCTCTTCGTTGTTGTTCAGTGTCAGTGGCACTCAGTGCCGCCGCATTCGTCGGAGACAGAAAGTGTCTGAAAGAGTCTGAACTAGCTGGCCGGTCACGGACTGATGAGCCTCTCTCTGCTGCTGGCAAAGACGAGAAGAAAGTAGAGCTGACAAAAGTGAAGAGAGAAAGTGGTCGTGGTGATGACTGTGCTAGCTAGAGACTACTATTTGGCGCAGTGCAGAGGGGTGCACACTGTGTGTATGATGATCCACACCGGGCTGAATAGAAAACGAGACGAGAGGAGGGTGAGAGAGAGAGAGAGAGTAAAAGGAGAAGAGAGGCAAAACTTGAGAGAGTCGGAAGTGAAAGGTGAAGAGTATCACTAGCAGCAAGAGGAAAACGGAGAAGAAGAAGGAGGATAAGAAGAGCAAGTAGAAGAAGTTGAAGAGGAAGAAGGAGATCGGATGAAAAGTGTGACTGGCAAAGATTGCTAAAGACTGTCTGCTGTTGAGAGAAGAGAAAGATGAGTATTGTCGGGAGTTTGGGTGTGTGTTTGTTTGTCGGTTTATGAGCAGCAGCTGAGGGATGTTCACTGCGGAGCATCGTAAATGTGCGAGTGATCGGCGGCCTTCTTCATCGCCTGGCGGTCCCACTGAAAACAATTTTCAATTTAATTTTTAATTTTTTTGCAATTTTGAAATAAAGATTTCAATTTTATCTTCAGTTTTTTGTAGACCACTTACCTGTGGATTATCGTCCATGGGCATGGTGGCGTAGGGCGTGGGAAAGGCCATATTCCCCGCCTCGGTCATAATCAGCGGCTTGCCGCTCACCTTGTCAAAGTCGTGAAAGCGCGCCGTGGTGCTGTACCCAGTGAACTGCTTGCTCAACGTGGCTCCGTCTACAAAAACTACAAAAACAAGGTTTAAAAAAGGGGTTCGAAAAAGTTTTCAATGTAAAAAAATCTTCTCAAAACTTACGACTTGTGGCAGCCGCCGCCCTCTGCTTCGCCCGTCGCACGCAGACGTAGGCAAAGATGGAGATGACAAAGACGATGACAAAGGCCGTCAGAATGGGAATGGTAAACTCCGGCTGCAGCCAGTACGGTTGCATCGAGCCACTCTGCTGGTCGTAAAAGTGGTACAGATTTCCGCTTCCGCTGCTACCGCCACTTCCAACTCCTGCTCCAACTCCTGCCAACAAGAGTCGTTCTAATAAAGAGGATAATTAGAAACCTCCACCAAAATCCTCCCTTTAAAAGCATTACCTCCAGCCGTCTTTGGAAAGACGATATTACTCGGGTCGCTGAAACCAAATCGGTTGACTGCGGTGACAAAGATCCGATAGTGGACACCTGATTCAAGGTTGGCCAGTGTGTAGGTGTAGCTGGGGGACACTACCACCTGCTGCTGCTGCTGCTGAGAATCTGCGGCATTTGCCGGTGGTGGGGCGGTGGCCAGCGAGCTGCTCAGCGGAATCTCCCGCCAGCGAGGCTCTCCCTCGCGCTGGTAGTGCAGAGTGTAGCTGGTGATGGCCGAGGCTGATGATCCCTGATCCTGGAACCCCCGAACTCCCATCGGGTCCTTGGTCGTCCAGCGGAGGGTGATGCTGCTCGCCGTGGCGTCCGTCGCCACCAGGTGCTGCGCCGCCGGCTGATCTCCCTCGGGAGTTTTCGCCGTCAGGACGTGAGACTGCGGCCCCGAGCCGGCCATGTTGTACGCCTTGAGGACAATCTCGTAGTCGGTGCCCTTCGCCAGGTCGCGCAGAAAGTACTCGTGCTCTTCGGCTTCAATGGCCAACGGATCGGGGTGGTTGCCTCCTCCCTGGCCGTGATGATGAGCACCCGCCGAATTGCCCTTGACGTCCACCGATTTGAGCGTGTAGGCGGTGCTGGCGCCGTCCTTGGCCTTTCGGTAGCCCACGTAGTAGCCCTTCAGCTGGCCGTTCCAGGTCTCGCGGGGCGGGGCTCGCCAGGTAATTCGAACCGTGGTGGGGCCCAGCGGTTCGACGGTGATGTCCAGGGGAAAGCCAGTAGGCTCCTCCTCTCCGGTGTACAGCGGAACCGTCTCTGAGGCTTCGGAGCGGCCGACGTCGTTTTCGGCTAAAAAATGAGGGTTAGCTAAAAGGGAAAATGTTGAACTTGTGAGTACTTACCGACGACGCACATCTCATAGGACAGTCCCGGGCTGAGGCCCTTCACCAGCGCCGACGTCTGCGAACTGCTGACGTTGAACTCGTGCAGGCGGTGGGCGGAACCTCCTCCCACCGAGCCGACAGAGTTTGAAACTCCACCGGAAACCAGCGGTGGGGACTTTCGCCAGTACTGGACGACGTACCGCGAGACGGGCGAGTTGCCATTGTAGGCGGGTCGCCAGCTGATGCTCGCCGACCGCGACCACACCTCGTTGATCTTGACGCTGGCCGGAGCGGCGGGCTCCTCCACGACGGCCAACTTCACCGTACGATCGTCCCGTCCGTGGGCGTTCTCCGCGTCGCACTTGAAGATGGAGGCATCCGCTTTGGTCACTGAGCGAATGGAGAGCTCAGAGAGGAGGCCTCGGGCGGTGGGAATCTCCTCAATCTCGTAGCGGTGCTCGGTGGTGTGGTCAATCGCCCGTTGGCCGTCTTTGGTGCTCCAGCGGACGGTGAGGGGGCGGTCGCCGGTGGCGTTGCAGCGCAGCACGACGGCCTCTCCTCGTTTCACCGTCAGGGAGCTGTACTTTTCCTCAATCTTGGCTGGAACTGTGTTTAGGAAGTGGTGGTGGTGGTGTTGTTGATAAGAAGGGGTTATCAGGAAACCTTATCAACACACAAAAGCTTACCATTGTAGGAGACGGTGACCGTCTTGCGCAGCGCCTCGCCCACTCCGTTCTCGGCGACGCACTCAAAACTGAGCCCTCCTGAATGATGCTGTTGCTGATTTCCATGATGAGATCGACCACCGCCATGATGTTGCTTTTCGCTGCCGATAATCTTTCCTAGATCGAGCACTTCACCCTCAATGGACCGTCCCGAGGGGGTGATCCACTTGACTGAAGGCTTCGGAAGGCCGTCAGCGACGCACTCTACGGTGGCCTCCTCGCCGACGCGCAGATTCACATCGGAGGGCTCCTTGATCCAGCTGGGTGGTACTGTTGGGATGAAAAAGAAATAGGAAAAAAGTTAGAATTTGGGTAGAAAATAAACAAATTTTTTTGGCAAAGTTTTTCCCAACATTGAACCACCAGAGCTGAGCTCTGACTGTCGGCGCCGTGGGCGTTGCTCGCAGTGCAGCGATAGGCGCCTGAGTGACGCCTGGAAACGTTCTTCACAAGCAGCATTGAAGTCAACTCATCGTTGGTTATTTGGTAGTCTTCCTTGGATGCCAGTTTTTGACCATCTTTAAACCAGGTAAAGTGAATCGGCGTTTGTCCTGATATGGCCAAACATGTGAGGGCAAATCTTGAGCCTTCTCGCTGCTTGAGGGTGGTTGAAAACTGATTGAGCACTGGCTTTTCGTGCTGAGAAGTTATGACAAAGAAAACGGCTAAAAAGGTTAGCAGGCAAAAAAGTCGAAAACACATGTTTGCAGTTGTTTGTAGCAAACTGAGAAGTGAAACACAGTGTCTCACACTATCCTCTTCCCCTCTTTTCAAACATCAAAACAATATTAGCTTTCAACACAATTGAAACCACTCGCACACTCACACTAAAATTGGCGCCACGTTTTGGCCAGATATGAAACACAAAAAGATGTCAACTTCAGAAACTTCTTGTTTACCTTCCACCTTCAACACCAGCCACAGCGAGTCGGCGCCCTCGCCATTCTCCGCCAGGCAGCTGTAGTTGCCGGCATGAGACCCCTGAACGGGAGAAATCTTTAGCAAAGACAACATTTCAGTTGATTCGATGGAAAACGTGGAACTTTTCTGCAGAGGCCTTGAGTTGAAGGACCAGGTGAAGCGAATTGGCGTTGAGCCAGTGGAGATGCTGCACACTAGAACATAGTTTGAACCCTCAGATTGAGAAGCAGTATTAATCTGTCGATTAAGCACTGGTTTTGCTGACTGGACCATATGGTCAACGGAAAGGAAAAATAAAATAAAGCACAAAAAGTTGGCCATGATGAAGAGGGAATGACCAAGTGCACAAAAAGCAAAACACAAACAGCTAAAACAACTTTTTGACAACTGAAAAGTAAAAATCAAGCTAAATTATGGCGAACATCCTAGCGCCACATACTGACTTGAATCGCTAATATTACCTTGCACATTGATTCTCGTTCTCGTGAGATCAGTCTCGCCAAAACTGTTCACAGCTCGGCACTCGTACGTGCCGGCATGATGACGTTGTACACTGCGAATCGTTAGAAGGGAAAACTTTAAGGAGGAAGAATCAAGTTGATAATCGGAACTATTTTCCAGCTGAACGCCATTGTACGTCCAGCTGAATGTAATCTGGCCGTCTCCGGAAAGAAGGCTGCAAGTCAGTGGAAAGGAGATGTTCTCCACAAGATCAAAGTGACTAGGAAGTTGTAGCAGCTTTGGTGGACTAGCATAAACAGTGGAAGTTAGGTAAAAACACAAAGCAAATTGAAATGCAGTCATTGTGATTGCGTTCTGCTGAACTAAAAATCTAAACAACAAAGTCAGGTTTGTGAAAACAAAAAATAAGCAAACTTTTGAAACTAACTCCATTGGCGCCACATTTTGAGTGAACAATCAAACAAAGCAAAAATAGAAACAAACCATTGACTTGAAGGACAGTCCACTTGGCATCAACACCATGACGACTTTGCACAGTGCATGAGTAGTTGCCAGAATCGTTGATGGTCAGATTCTTGATCATCAACATAGCTAGGGAGTCTTTCATCTCCGTTACTGTCACTCGAGAGTTGCTGCTGCTGCCACTTTTTAACAAAACATCATTCTGGTAAAAAGAATACTTGAATGGTGGTGAGCCGCTCCAAGTATTGCATGTTAGTGCATAGGTGGAGCCGACAGTTTGGCGTTGAGTTTTCACCAATTCAATCAATTTAGGAGCTTCAGTTGAGGAGAAAACATGACTAAAGCTAGAGAAAAGTATCACCAATTCAAATAAGATGATCATTGTGAACAGGACTGTGCGTTTAGGAATAAACTGAAAACAAGGCTAGAGCAAACATGCTAATAACAAGACAAGAAATAACAAAATACTAGATTCAAAAGCACGCCTTAGCGCCACATTTTGAGAAAATATCAAACACAAAAAACCACAATACCTTGAACATTAATTTTCGTTTTTGTAACATCTGCTTCTCCATAGCTGTTTACAACTCGACACTCGTAAAAACCTGAGTGCCGCCTTTGAACAAAAGAAATAGTCAGAAGTGAAAACTTTGATGACAAAGAATCAATTCGGTAATCAGAACTGTTTTCCAGTTGAACGCCATTGAAGGTCCACTGAAAAGCGGTACTTTGGCCACCGTCAGACAAAAGACTACAAGTCAGTGGAAAGGTGATGTTCTCCACCAGATCATAGTGAGCATGAAGTTGAACAAGTTTTGGTGGACTAGAAAAAGCAACTGAAACTAAGCAAAAACACAAAGCAAATTCAAGTGCGCTCATCGTGATTGTGTGCTGTTGAACTGAAAATCTAAAAAACAAAAACCTGATTGTATACACTAAAAGTAAATCAGTTTTTAAACCCATTGCTAACTCCATTGGCGCCACATTTTGAGTGAACTACTAAACAAAGAATGTGGGTAATAAAAAGACAAACCATTGACTTGAAGCACCGTCCACTTGGCATCACCACCATGACGACTCTGAACCGTACAGGAGTAGTTGCCAGAGTCGCCGGTGGTCAGATTGGTGATCATCAACATGGCCAGAGAGTTCTTCATCTCGGTCACCGTCATTCGAGAGTTGCTTTTCAGCAGAACACCATTATGGTAGAAAGAGTACTTGAACGGCGGTGAACCGCTGACAGTATTGCAAGCAAGTGCATATGTTGAACCGACTGTTTGGCGTTGATTTTTCAATAGGTCACCTAGGCGAGGTGCCTCAGATGAGGATAAAACAAAACTGAAACTAAAGAAAAGTATCACCAATTCAAAGAGGATGATCATTGTGGACACTGTGTGTCTAAGACAGAACTGAAAGCACGGCTAAAGCAAAAATAGTAAAAAAAGACAAGAAAAAACAAAATGTCTGTTTCCAAAAGAACGCCTTAGCGCCACATTTTGAGCAAATATCAAACACAGTTTTACCTTGCACATTAATCTTCGTCCTTGTTACATCTGATTCTCCAAAACTGTTTACTGCTCGACATTCGTACAGGCCAGAGTGGCGTCTTTGAAGTTTTTGAATAGTCAGAAATGAAAGCTTAGAAGAAGAAGATTCAATCCGGTAGTCAGAACCATCTTCTAGCTGAACTCCATTGGCAGTCCAACTAAAAGTAGTGCTCTGGCCGTCGTCCGAGAGAAGAACACAAGTCAAAGGAAATGTGATGTTCTCCACCAAATCATAGTGACTAGAAAGTGGCACAAGCTTAGGTGGACTTGCAAAAATTAAGGAAAATATAAAAAGAAAACACAAAGCAAATCGAAGTGCACTCATCGTGATTATGTGCTGCTGAACTGAAAAGCTAAAAACAACAAAGTGAATCTAATAATTTTGTATGCTAAACAAAAATAAACCAACTTCACAATTAACTTCATTGGCGCCACATTTTGAGTGAACAATCAAACAAAATTTAAGAAATAGGAACAAACCATTGACTTGAAGCACCGTCCACTTGGCATCATCGCCATGTCGGCTTTGCACAGTGCACGAATAGTTGCCGGAATCAGTAGTGATCAGATTAGTGATCATCAATTGTGCAAAGGAGTTCTTAGTTTCAGTCACTGTAATATGTGAGTTGCTTTTCAGTTGAGCACCATTCTTAAAAAACGAGTAACTAAATGGTGGAAAGCCGCTAACGGTATTGCAAGTTAGCACATAGGTTGAACCAACTGATTGGCGCTGGATCTTGGCTAGCTCAATCAGTCGCGGTGCCTCAGTCGAGAAGGCAGTGCTAAAACTAAAGAAAAATATCGCTAAATCAAAGAAGATGTTCATTGTATACACTGTGTGCACAAAACTGAACTGAAATTACCATAAAAGAAAAACATGCTCAAATGAAAACACAAAAATTACAAAATTCTAACAGCAAACGAACGCCATAGCGCCACATTTTGAGCAAATATCAAACACGAGAATTACAGTACCTTGAACATTAATCTTCGTCCTTGTAACATCTGCTTCGCCAAAACTGTTCACAGCTCGACACTCGTACAGACCGGCATTGCTACGCTGAACATTGCGAATTGTTAACAAAGAAAACTTTGGTGACGATCCTTCAATTCGGAAATCAGAACTGTTTTCCAGTTGAACGCCGTTAGCAGTCCATTGAAAAAAAGTACTCTGACCACCGTCAGACAGAAGGCTGCACGTTAAAGGAAAGGTAATGTTCTCCACCAGATCATAATGATTGTTAAGTGGAAGCAACTTTGGTGGACTTGCAACAATAGACGAAAGTAGATAAAGAAAACACAAAGCAAATTGAAATGCACTCATCATGATTGCGTGCTACTGAACAACTAAACAACAAAGTAAATCTATCAATTTTTATGCTAACAAAAATAAATCAACTTTCACGTCTAACTTCATTGGCGCCACATTTTGAGTGAACAATCAAACAAAGCAAAAATAGGAACAAACCATTGACTTGAAGCACCGTCCACTTGGCATCACCACCGTGACGATTCTGCACAGTGCACGAGTAGTTACCAGAGTCGGTGGTCAGTAGATTTTTAATCATCAACTGGGCAAAGGAATCTTTGGTTTCAGTCACTGTCACACGAGAGTTGCTCTTCAGCTGAACGCCATTTTGGTAGAACGAGTAGCTAAACGGCGGTGAACCGCTCACAGTATTGCAAAGCAGAGCATAAGTGGAACCAGCTGTTTGATGTTGAGTTTTCAGCAAGTCACCTAGCCGAGGTGCCTCAGATGAAGAGATAACAAAGCTAAAACTAAGGAAAAGTATCATCAGTTCAAAAAGAATCATCGTGAACACTGTGTGCTAAAGAGTAGTTTGAGAAACACAACTAGAAACCAAAAGCTAAAATACAAACAAAAAACAAAATATTTTGACTGCAAAAGAACGCCTTAGCGCCACATTTTGAGCAAATCTCAAACACTGCAACACACACCAAATTACCTTGAACATTAATCTTTGTCCTCGTGACATCAGCCTCGCCAAAGTTGTTCACCGCTCGACACTCGTACAGACCCGAGTGCCGCCTTTGAACGATGGGAATGGTCAAAAATGAAAACTTTGGCGATGAAGAATCAATCCGGTAGTCGGAACTGTTTTCAAGTTTGACGGCATTGTGCGTCCACTGAAAGCTAACTTGGCCACTTTCTAAAAGAAGACTGCAAGTCAAGGGAAAGGTGATGTTTTCCGTCAAATCAAAGTGATTATGAAACGGAAGCAACTTTGGTGGACTGGCTAGGGTTGTGTAGAAAGTAAAAGAAAGTAAACACAAAGCAAATGGAAGTAAAGTTGTCATCGTGAAGCTGCTGTAAATAATTCTGAACTGAATAAACACAACTAAAAAGTTGTAAATAAGTTTAAAAACAAGAATTTGAAACTTTCAATAAAGATCATAGCGCCACGTTTTATCGGCACATCAAAACATTACCGTTTACAGTTAAAGTCCACGATGCACTGTCGCTGCCAAAATGATTCTTGACGACACAGGAGTAAGCTCCAGCGTCAGATCGTCGAATGTGCTGCAGAGACAAAGTAGAAAACTTGGCATTCGATGTGTCAACCTTCACAAGATCTGAAGAAGAAATTGGTTTGCCATTGAGCAAAAAAGCAAAGGACACGGGCACTGTGCCGGAGATGATGCTGCAGGTGAACACCTGAAAGGTGCCTTCAACTGTGGTAGTGTTGTCGAGTGCAGCCTTATTCAGTCGAGGTTGCTTGGCAGATGAAATGGAAATCACAAAACTAATGCTAAGCACAAATATCACCAATTTTAAAAGAATCATTGTGACCAACCACACTGAGTGACAGTGAGAAAAATGAAAAGCAAAACACTAAAGCTAAAGTGTAAAAAATACAGTAAAAGATTTCTAAAGTACGCCATAGCGCCACATTTTGGGCAAATCTCAAACACATGCACTTTACCTTGAACATTAATTCGTGTTCTTGTCAAATCTTCTTCACCAAAACTATTCACAGCACGACACTCGTACAAGCCCGAGTGCTGTCTTTGAACGACGGGAATGGTCAAAAGAGAAAACTTGGTCGAAGAAGAATCAATTCGAAAGTCAGAACTGTTCTCTATCTTAATGCCATTGTGCGACCACTGGAAACTTATCTGACCTTCTCCTAAAAAGAGGCCACAAGTCAAGGGAAAAGTGGAGTTCTCGATGAGGTCAAAATTACTGTTGAATGGCAACAATTTTGGTGCAATAGCAAAAATGGTAGAGAAGAATAACGGAAGTAAACACAAAACTAATTGAAACACAATCATCGTGAAGCTGTCGTCAAACGATTCAATACTGAACAAGCACTGCCGACAAAAATTGCAACTAACCAAAACAATAATTTAAAAACTGCAAAAATAAAGATCATAGCGCCACGTTTTATCGGCACTTCAAAGCATTACCGTTTACAGTCAAAGTCCAGGATGCACTGTCGCTGCCAAAGCGATTTTTGACGACACAGGAGTAAACACCTCCATTAGATCGTCTAATCTGCTGCAGAGTTAGCAGTGACACTTTGGCGTTGGTGGCTGTGTCAATCTTCACTGAAGAGGATTCAGTCAGCGGTTCGCTATTGAGCAAATAGGTAAAAGAGACTGGCTCGGCGCCAGAAATGATGCTGCAGGCAAAAACATGAAAGCTACCCTCGACGGCAGAAACATTTGATAAAACGCCCTTGTTTAATCGAGGTGGATCAGTGCTGGATGAGAATGCAAAACTAAAACTAAGCACAAAAATCATCAACTTTAAAAAAATCATTGTGAATCACTGTTGTGTGCTAATAAGAAATGAAAAACGCAAGTTTAAAGCTAAATGAAAATAACTGAAAAATACAAAGTGAAAAATCTAAAAAAGAACGCCTTAGCGCCACATTTTGGGCAAATCTCAAACACACAAAGTTCACATTACCTTGCACATTAATTCTCGTTTTTGTGACATCGGTTTCACCAAAGTTATTGGTAGCTCTACACTCGTAAGTGCCGGCATGCTGTCGTTGAAGACTGTGTATGGTCAGAAAGGTAAACTTGGAAGAGGTGGAGTCAATTCGGTAGTCAGAGTTGCTCTCCAGTTGAACTCCATTGTGTGACCAGATAAAGGAAATTTGACCGTCTCCAGAATGAAGACTGCAAGTCAAAGGAAAAGAGAAGTTCTCCACCAGGTCATAGTGCTCAGAAAGAGGAACTAGTTTAGGTGGGCTAGCAAAAACAACAGAGAATAAATGAAGATAACACAAAACAATCTGTAGAAAATTCATCATTGCAAAAATGTAATACTGACAAAAAGTTGAACAACAAAGTAAGCAAAGCTGTGCTAAAGAAAAATAAATCAGCGATTGAATAAAAATCTAACTTCATTGGCGCCACAATGTGGATGAACTTTCAAATAAAGCAAAAACAAACCATTGACTTGAAGCTCCGTCCACTTGGCATCACCACCGCCTCGATTCTGCACAGTGCACGAGTAGTTGCCAGAATCAGAAGGGATCACATTTTTAATCATCAGCTGAGCAAAAGAGTCCTTAGTCTCGGTGACAGTCACACGAGAGTTGCTCTTTAGCTGAACACCATTCTTGTAGAATGAGTAGCTAAATGGTGGTGAGCCGCTCCAAGGACTGCAGGTCAAAACAAAAGTTGAGCCCACAATTTGCCGATGATGTTTTGGAAGATCGTTAAGTCGAGGTTGGTCAGAAGATGCCGACAAAACGAAGCTAAAACTAAGCATAAGAAACACTAATTCAAAAGAAATCATTTTGGTTTGTCAAAATGAAAACTGAAACAGCGCAACACAAGTTAAGTTTGGCAAAAATAAAAAAACAAAATATTTTGACTTCAAACGAACGCTTTAGCGCCACATTTTGAGCAAATCTCAAACACTTTACCTTGCACATTAATTTTCGTTCTCGTCAAATCGGTTTCGCCAACGTTATTGGCGGCTCGACACTCATAAGTGCCGGCATGATGTCGTTGAAGACTGTGAATGGTCAGAAAGGAAAACTTGGAAGAGGTGGAATCAATTCGGAAGTCTGAATTGCTCTCCAATTGAACTCCATTGTGTGACCAGCTGAAAAAAATTTGGTTGCTGTCTCCAGAATGTTGAAGACTGCACATCAATGGAAAAGTTGTGTTTTCTCTAAGGTCATATTGCCCAGAAAGAGGCACTAAGTTAGGTGGGCTAGCAAAAACAGTAAAAAATAGTTGAAGAAAGCACAAAACAAATTGAAACAAGTTCATCATTGCAAAATGGTATTGCTAAATAAAAAAACAGAATAACAAAGTAAGCAAAGTTGTGAAAAATAATATCAGCTTTTGAGTAAAAATCTAACTCCATTGGCGCCACAATGTGAGTGAACTTTCAAACAAAGCAAAAAAGGAACAAACCATTAACTTGAAGCACCGTCCATTTGGCATCACTGCCGCCTCGATTCTTCACAGTACACGAGTAATTGCCAGAATCTGTGGCAGTCAGATCAGAGATGGTCAACAATGCAAAGGAGTTTTTAGTTTCAGTCATTGTAACTCGAGAGTTGTTTTTCAATTGAACTCCATTCCGATAGAAAGAATAGCTAAAAGGCGGCGAACCGCTCCAAGAATTGCAGGTCAGCACAAAAGTGGAGCCCAGAATTTGCCGTTGACTTTTAGGCAGATCAATCAGCCGAGGTTGTTGGTCAGAAGATACCGACAAGACAAAACTAAAACTAAACACAAGTAACACAAACTCAAAGGAGATCATTTTAGAGTGTCAAATCAGTAAACTGAAAGCACAACAAACCAATTGGGCTGAAATACAGACATAAAGAGCAAAATATTTTGACTTCAAACGAACGCCTTAGCGCCACATTTTGGTCAAATCTCAAACACATATTCATGCATGCACACTCATTTTACCTTGCACATTAATTCTCGTCTTCGTCACATCAGCTTCGCCAAAGCTGTTCACAGCTCGACACTCGTACTGGCCGCTGTTCTCCCGACGGACATTGCTAATGGTCAGCAGTGAGCTTCGAGGCGAAGAGGCGTCAATTCGATAGTGAGAGCTGTTTTCTAGTTGGATGCCATTGGCAGTCCATTGAAAGGTTATTTGGCCGTCACCGCGAAGAAGACTGCACATCAATGGAAAGGAAATATTTTCCTCCAGATCAAAACTTCCAGAAAACGGAATCAATTTAGGTGGAGTGGCAAAGATGAGGGAAATTAAGAGAAGGATACACAAAACTAAAGAAAGTGTTGCTGTCATCGTGAAGCTGCTGGGTAAACAAATTCTTAGCTGAAAAAAACACTGCCGCAAAATTGCGATTATCAAAAACAGAAATTTAAAAATTCCTGACACGAACGCCTAGCGCCACGTTTTATTGGCACATCAAAGCATTCAAAGCAACATTACCGTTTACAGCCAAAGTCCAAGTGGCACTGTCGCTACCAAAACGATTCTTGGCCACACAAGAGTAAACTCCACTGTCAGACTGACGAATGTTCTGAAGGGTGAGCAAAGAGAATTTGACATTTGAGTTGTCAATCTTCACGTCTGAAGACTCTGCAGCAATCGGATTGCCATTGAGCAGAAAGGCAAAAGACACTGGCAGGGAACCAGAGTTAATACTGCAAGCAAACACATGAAAAGTGCCTTCTCGAGTTGTAATGTTCGAAAGGGCTGCTTTGTTCAGCTGAGGTGGTTCCGCTGATGAGATGGCAAAGATGAAACTAAAGCTAAGCACAGATATCACCAATTTAAAGAGAATGAGAATCATCGTGAACATTGTGTGGCAAAAATTAAAATGAATGCACAACAACTAAAACGCAAAAGCAAAAATACAAACAAGAAATCAAAATATTCCCTTCAAAAGTACGCCTTAGCGCCACATTTTGAGCAAATCTCAAACACACATTCATGCACAAATTTTTACCTTGCACATTGATTCTCGTCCTCGTCACATCAGCTTCGCCAAAACTGTTCACAGCACGACACTCATAAGTGCCGGCATGCTGATGTTGAAGGTTGTGAATGGTCAGAAATGAAAGCTTGGATGAAGAGGTGTCAATTCGGTTGTCTGAACTATTTTCCAGCTGAACTCTATCAACAGTCCACTGGAAGGTGGTGCTCTGGCCACCATCAGACAATAGAGTACATGGCAAAACAAAAGAGATGTTTTCCACAAGATCAAAATGACTTTGAAATGGTAGCAACTTTGGTGGACTAGCATAAACAATCGAGATTAGAAAACACAACAATAATTTTAAAGCTGTCATTATGATTCGGATCTGCTGAACAAAAACAGGCTAGTACCAAAGTACTAAACAGCAAAAACTTTCAAAAAGTAAATTTTAAAAATACAACTAAGAGCCTAGCGCCACGTTTTATCGGCACATCGAATCAAACCGAAGCAACATTACCATTGACAGTCAAAGTCCAAGTGGCACTGTCGCTGCCAAAACGATTCTTGGCCACACAAGAGTAAACTCCACCGTCAGACCGGCGAATGTGATGAAGAGTCAGAAAGGAAAATTTGGCATTTGATGTGTCAATCTTCACATCTGACGATTCTTCAGAAATGGGCTTTCCATTGTGCAGATAGGTAAAGGTCACTGGCAAAGCACCCAAATTGATGCTGCACATGAAAGCCTGAAAAGTGCCTTCAGCAGTGGTAATATTTGAGAGAGTGACTTTGTTTAGTCGGGGTGGTTCGCCTGATGAGATGGAATAGGTAAAACTAAAACTAACCGCAAATATCACCAATTTAAAGAGAATCATCATGAATACAGTCGATGTCAACAAGGAAATGAAAAGCACTACTAAAGCACGCACAAGGGAATGAAAATACAAGCAAAAATTGCAAAATATTTTGATTTCAAAAGAACGCCTTAGCGCCACATTTTGGGCAAATCTCAAACACATTACCTTGCACATTTATTCTCGTCCTCGTGACATCAGATTCACCGAAACTGTTTACAGCACGACATTCGTAAGTGCCAGCATGCTGACGTTGAAGATTGTGAATGGTCAGAAATGAAATCTTAGACGAGGAAGAGTCAATTCGGAAATCAGAACTATTTTCCAGTTGAACTCCATTGGCAAGCCATTGGAAAGTGGTGCTCTTGCCACCGTCAAACAGTAGATTACATGTCAAAGCAAAGGAGTTATTCTCAACAAGATCATAATTGCTCGGAAGTTGAAATAACTTTGGTGGACTTGCGAAAACCACCAAAAATAAGTAGAAACACAAAGCAAATTGTAGTGAAGTCATCGTGCTGAAAAGACTGAATAAACAACAACAAAAAGGCTAACAACTTTAACAAATTCAAATATTAAAATGCTAAAAAGAACCTAGCGCCACGTTTTATCGGCACATCAAAGCATTCAAAGCAACATTACCTTGCACATTAATTTTCGTTCTAGTCACATCAGCTTCACCAAAACTGTTCACAGCTCGACATTCGTATAGGCCAGAATGTGATTGCTGAAGATTGCGAAAGGTTAGCAGTGAAAACTGAGATGAAGAGGAGTCAACTCTAAAGTCAGAACTGTTTTCCAGTTGAACGCCATTGGCAGTCCACTGGAAGGTGGTACTTTGACCACCGTCTGACAGAAGATTACATGTCAAAGCAAATGAGTTGTTTTCCACCAGGTCAAAGTGGCTAGAAAGTGGAACTAATTTAGGTGGACTTGCAAAAACAGTGAATAAAAAAGGAAGTAAACACAAAAATAGCTTCATTTCTGTCATCATGAACTGAATTTTGCAGCAAAAACAAACTGGCACTAGAGCACTTTACAACAGAAGCTAACAAGCGGGAAATTTAACAAAAATGTAACCAAGAACCTAGCGCCACGTTTTATCGGCATTTCAAAGCATTGAAAACAACATTACCGTTTACAGCCAAAGTCCAAGTGGCACTGTCGCTGCCAAAGCGATTCTTTGCCACACAAGAGTAGGCTCCAGCATCAGATCGACGAATGTGCTGAAGAGTTAGAAAGGAAAATTTGGCATTTGATGCAGTGTCAATCTTCACTGCCGGTGGACTTTCAGTCACTGGTTTGCCATTGAGCAGATAGGTAAAGGAGACTGGCTCAGCGCCAGAGATGATGCTGCAGGTGAACACTTGAAAAGTGCCTTCCCGAGTTGTAATATTTGAAAGAACAGCTTTGTTCAGATGAGGTCGCTCAGCAAAAGATAAAACACAGCTAAAACTAAACACAAGTATCACCAAATAAGCAAACTCCATTTTGAAAACACTGAATCAGAGAAGAAAATAAAAATTAAAACAAGAAAGCTCTGATGCAAACAAAAAAAAGGGAAGCAATTACTGATCTGAATCGAACGCCATAGCGCCACATTTTGAGTGAACTTTCAAGCAAAAATAGGAACAAACCATTGACTTGAAGCATCGTCCACTTGGCATCACTGCCACCTCGATTCTGCACAGTGCATGAATAGTTGCCAGAATCAGTGGTGGTCAGGTTCTTGACCATCAACATAGCCAAAGAGTCCTTCATCTCTGTAATCGTCAGACGAGAGTTGCTGCTCTTCAGATAAACTCCATTCTTGTAGAAGGAGTAGATAAAAGGCGGTGAACCACTCCAAGGATTGCAAGTTAGAGCAAAAGTAGAGCCTAGAATTTGTCGCTGACTTTTTGCTAAGTCAATCAGTCGAGGTGCTTCAGTTGAGGTAGAGGAGACAACAAAGCTAAAACTAAAGAAAAATATCACCAATTCAAAGAGGATCATCTTGAACACTGTGTGTGTGTGTCAAAACGTAAACTGAAAGCACAAGACTAACAGTACATTGGTAAATAAATCAAACATGAAATCAAATTATTATTTAGCCTGAAAGAACGCCTTAGCGCCACATTTTGGGCAAAACTCAAACACACACACTGCACGATTTTTTTACCTTGCACATTGATCTTTGTCCTCGTGAGGTCGTGCTCGCCAAAAATGTTCGCCGCTCTACACTCGTACTGACCGGCATGCTTCCGTTGAACATTGGGCAGTGTGAGAAAGGAAAGCTTTAGAGATGAGGAGTCAATTCGGTAGTCGGAACTGTTTTCCAGCTGGACGCCATTGTGCGACCAGCTAAAGGTAATTTGGCCGTCTCCGGAAAGGAGGCTGCAAGTCAGTGGAAAGGAGATGTTCTCCACAAGATCATAGTGGTTGTTAAGTGAGATTAACTTTGGCGGACTTGCAAAAGATAAGGAAATTAGGCAAAAACACAAAACAAATCGAAGTGCAGACATCGTGCTGAAAAGACTCAATAAACTGCAACAACCAAAAAGATAGCAACTTTTCCAAAACCAAATATTAAAATTCTACCAAGAACCTAGCGCCACGTTTTATCGGCACTTCAAAGCACTCAAAGCAACATTACCATTGACGGTCAAACTCCAAATGGCACTGTCGCTGCCAAAGTGATTGTTCACCACACAAGAGTAAACTCCACCGTCAGATCGACGAATCTGCTGCAGCGTCAGCATGGACACTTTGGAGTTGACATTGTCAATCTTTACACCAGAAGAGTCTTCAGCAATTGGATTGCCATTGAGAAGATAGGTGAACTTTACTGGCACAGTGCCGGAATTGATGCTGCAGGTGAACACTTGAAAAGTGCCTTCAATAGCAGAAACATTTGATAAGGCTCCCTTGTTCAGTCGAGGTGGTTCACCAGATGTGAAAGCAAAAACAAAACTAAAACTTAGCACAAGTATCACCAAATCATAAGAACCCATTTTGAAAGCACTGAATCAGAGAAAAAACTAAAAATAAAAACATAAAAGCACTAATGCAAGCAGAAAAAAGGAAAACAATTACTGATTTGAAATGAACGCCATAGCGCCACATTTTGAGTGAACTTTCAAGCAAAAAATTAAAATAGGAACAAACCATTGACTTGAAGCACCGTCCACTTTGCATCACCACCGCCTCGATTCTGGACCGTGCACGAGTAGTTGCCAGAATCAGTAGCGGTCAAATCAGTGATGGTCAACAGTGCAAAAGAGTTTTTAGTTTCAGTCACAGTTACACGAGAGCTGCTCTTCAGTTGATCACCATTATGATGAAAAGAATAACTGAAAGGAGGTAATCCGCTCCAAGTGTTGCAAGTTAACACAAAAGTAGAACCGACAGTTTGTCGTTGAATTTGCGTCAATTCAACCAATCGAGGTGCCTCATTTGAAGAGAAAACACAACTAAAACTAATAGAAAATATCACCAATTTAAAAAGAATCATTGTGAACACTGTGTGTGTCAAAGAAAAAATGAAAAGCAGATCTAACCGCAAAAGCACAAATTGAAAAATACAAATCCAAAATATCAAATCAACGCCCTAGCGCCACATTTTGGACAAATATCAAACACTCTGAGGGCAAACCTTTTACGCTGAGCACCGTCCACTGGTGATCACTGCCAAACGAATTTTCCACAGTACAGGAAAAGTTGCCAGAGTCATCTTCAGAAAGCTTTTTAATGATCAACTGAGAAAAGGAGTCCTTGCTGTCAACCGTTAGTCGATCACTTTGATGCAAAGGATGGCTATCTTTAAAAAATGAAAATCTAAACGGCGATAGTCCATTGTACGAGTTGCAAAGTAATATAAACTGTGAGCCTTTAGGCAAATCGATAAGTTTGTTAAACTGCATCAGTCGAGGAGCATCTGCAAAAAACAAAAAAAGTATATTAGAATTCCAAGTCCAAACTAAAACAACAAAAATCAACTTACCATCAGACAATGCCATTGATAATGCCAAAAGAAAGGTGATGAGCACTTTGAAAATCATTTTGAAAACACACACAAGATCAAACTGAACTAGCAACAAACAGAACTGCAGTGGCAGTGTTATTTGGGAAAAATAAACCACCACCAAAAATTTCGACAAACTTGGCGCTAATTTAGCGCCACATCTAGTCGGGCAATGTCAACAGTAGAGAATGTCAGAAACAGAGTCGCCTTAGATCTTACAGCCTAAACTCACTAGACACACTAATTAATCGGATCAAAACCCTCCTCCTCCTCAATTGTTTTACCTTTAACACTAAATACTGACCAGGCCTGGTCGCTATCTGCCTCATTGGCCACCCTGCAGCTGTAGTTGCCTGCATCGGCGGGCCTCACGTCGAGCAGCGTCAGGTGCGAGTACGAGTGCCTGTTCTCAATGAAGAATCGAGTGCTGTCCTGCCCCGCTGGTGACAGCTTGACACCATCTCGCAGCCATTCAAAGGTTAAAGGGCCTGAGGTGGAGATGGTGTTGCAGGTGAGCACTAGCGTGCTGCCCACTGGCTGTTCTGTCCTTTCATGCAGGGGCAGAATTCGGGGAAATTCTACAAGAACAAAAGAGAAGAGGATAATCAGGTAATTGCTGACTGTGTTGCCTTTTAAATGCTTAGAGTGGTTTACCTTTGCTGGAAGAAGCAGAAATGGCAAGACAGAGCACAAGAAGGAAACAGAAAAGTGAGGAGATCATAGTGAGGAATTACACACAAGTACAAAAAATAAACAACGACTGAAATCACACCAACTGGAAAATGAACAACTTCTCGCACTCCAAGCTTTAGCAGAAAAATCGAAAAATCAAAAATCAGCACTGACACAGCGCCACATAATGGCAGAGAATACACTGAAAAGAAGCAATGATCCGCAAAAAAACCTACCCGACTTCACCTCGACCAGCGAACTCTGCACCGCCAAGCCCGCCTCATTCTCCACCACACAGGAGTAGTTGCCCGAGTCGGCGGCCGTCAGGTTGAGCAGTGAAAAGTGCGAAAAGCTGGGTCTGCTCTCAAAGCTCTGCCGCCCATTCTGTCTACCAAGGTCTTGACCAGAAAAATGATCAGGCGGCAGAAGCAGCTGCCGGCCATTAAAGAGCCACCTAAAGTGCAGCGGTCGACTGCCTCGAAGGGCATTACAGGTGAGCAGAAGAGAGGAGCCCGCCGGCTGTACCAAGTGCCTGAAAAAGGGGCCAATTTCCGGCGGGATTTCAGTTGCGCCGGTTGTACAGCTGATCAGCAGCAGCAAAAAAGGAGGCAGTAGCGGTAGGTGGCACAGAAAGCAAGTGAAAGCTTTTGTCGTACAAAAAGCGGAGAACATGATGAGTCAAAAGGTGAGACGAGACGAGACGAGAGAACTGTCAACTGAAGCGAACAGATCCGCCAGACTGACTGACAGAGTGTCTCCGTTAGAGTCAGAGTGTGTGTGTGCCATCAAAGTCTCTCCTCAATTTTTCACACTTTTTCCCCACTAACGAGCGCCCGAAAGCGGCACGTCGCGGTCAGAAATGGTAGGGAGATAAACGAAGGAGCAGGAGCCGATTCATTCAATTGAGTGCATCGGCTATCGGAGCAGCCGTTTAGCGATGATGGTGCTCTAAAAGCTTTGAAAAGTTGCTGAGGCAAACCTTTGACGTGGAGTACGGTCCAGGCAGAGTCGCCCGCCCTTCGCCCACCACCAACACTGCCGTCCGCCACCGAGCAGGAGTAATTTGCATAATCGCCGGCGCAGAGATCGTTTAGCGTCAGCGCCGATAGCGTGCTGCGCGTCTCAATGGTCAGGCGGTTTGATGTGGAAGATGATGTGGTGTCCAGTCGGTCCCCGCCTCGGTACCAGCTAAACTGCAGCTGGCCACTACTGGAGCCGGCGTTGATGACATTGCAGACGAGCGCCAGCGTTGAGCCCACTGGCTGGGAGAGCACCGGCGGAAATGGCAGCAGCTGAAGTGCTGGTCCATCTGATGATGATGGCGACGATGATGCCGTTTTTAAAAACGTGGTCAATTTAGTAAGTTCCAATCAATTGCAAAAAGTGAGTTAGTATGCTCACCAACGTCAGCAAGAACAAAACTGTGCTGCTGCAGCACTGCACTTAGTAGGTTGATTAAAACAAAGAGTGGCAGGAATTGAAAAGTAGAGCAGCTACTTTTTTGAAAAGGTAGCTGCATCATCATCGTCATCATCATCATTATCGTAAAGTTTAAGAAAATACACCGTTTAGACAGAATAAAGTGGACACACAAAGTTCTGCTGCTGCTGCTGCACCAGTCAGCTCTGCAGCAGCGGAGTTATCGGTAATTTAGCGCAAAAAAAAATTCCGCCAAAACGGAAGACGAAGCGCCGCACATTGACTGTGCGGAGAACATAAAATCGAGCTTACGTGCTCAATAGCAAAAGGCAACAAAAGTTTAGCATTTCAATAAAATGCAAGTCGAAATACGGGAGAAAATCCCAAAAGCAACGACTTATCAATAAAGCAGTACCCAAAAAAGCTAACCAGAAATTAAGGAAAACCATTAATAATAAAATGCTGATAAGAGGAAAAGAGAAGAGGCGACAGACAAATCGAAACAAGTTGGTAAAAAACATAAGATCAATGATCAGAAACGGGAGAAAGAAAGAGTGCAAATTATTGTAAAAATCGCACTTGATAAAGAAAAGGGATGTGTAAGCGCAAATGTGTGCGCCTAGTGAATCCGCATCCATTGAACAACACTGCACAGTAGCACACTTATCACAATCACAGTTTGCTAGTGGTAATGACTGCCGCTAATGGTTGTTCTGGCGATAACGAGCAAAACGAGGGCGCAAGTGTGCCACACAGCGGAAATGGTGTCAAAAAAAGAGGAAAAGCCAAAAACCTTTAATGACGAGTCGAGTTGAGGTGGAATCAGAGCCACCGCTGTCAGTCGCTTGGCATCGGTAGACACCGGAATCGTTTCGCTGCAAGCTAGTCAAAGTCAAAGTGGAGAACGACTTTGACGTCTCAATGCGCCAACTTTTATGAGGTAAGGCCTCATCATCGTTAGTCAGCTCGGTGCCGTCCTTTGACCAGCTAAAGCGAACTCCCGCACTGTTGGAGATGAGGTTGCAGGTGAAGGTGAAGCTCAGTCGCTCCTCCAGCTCCACTTGGCTGGGCAGTTGGTAAAGCTTTGGAGCTTGCCCTTAAATTTTTTAAATGTGTTAGCTTTATCAACAGTTAAAATAATTTAGTCTTTTTACCTGCACAAGTGGAGCTAATAAGGAGAGTTGAAAATAAGAAAATAGAGTGCAAAGTACACAAGTCAAAAATCATGATTGCCCGAAAAATCAGAACACAACAAAATAAAACAGTCTGACGGGCAAAAGATAGAAATCTCTCCTTTGCACCGAAAGCGGCGGCGGTGCACTGACGCACCAAGAGCGCCACAACTTGGCGGCGAAACTAAACGACACGATAAAAGAGTTCAACGAAATAAAACGAAAATGAGACAACGAACCTTGCACAATGAGTCGACTGGAGACGGAATCGGCGGAGCCATCCACCGTCGACTGGGCTCGACAAGTGTAGACGCCCGAGTGGTTGCGCTTTAGATTGATCAGCGATAAAGTGGAGAATGCTTTTTCACTGTCCACTTTGAATTGCTCAATCTGGACATTATCTTTCAGCCAGTGAAAGCTCAACTGCTGACCATCACCAGAGAGTGAATTGCACTGGAGAATGTAGGACATGTTCTCCACCAGCTCGATCGTCTTCGGCATCTCCAGCAGCTTTGGCTTGGCGGCTGCAGTAGGGAAATGAGCGAAATGAAATGAGAAGATTCTATTGCCCAGTATCGTAAAACTGCTGAAAAATACCTTCAATGGAGAACGGTTGATAACAGTAGAATAAAACAGTTAAAAAGAGGAGGAAAAGGGAAGACATTGTAAACAGATGTTGACACTGTAAAAAGGTTGCAGTAAATACAAGTTTGTGGTAAGCTGAAATCTCAATTCTGAGGATAGATAGCACAAAACCGCAGCATCAGCATCAGCAGAAGCAGTAAAGTCGGCAAAATGTTTTGCTCTCTGTGAGGCCAAGTGCAGCACACTTGCGACACACTTTAGCGGGCAAACATAATATAAAGAGAGAGAAAAGAGAGAAGGAGATGCGCCGATGAGGTTGGTCTCGGCTGCCACTCGGTAATCAAAGTTGAACAATCAGAAAGTGTGACTGATCGAATTGCGTTGCTTGACTTCTACTGCTGCTGAGCTTCGAGCGATCGATAGGCAAATAGCAATATCGCACCGGCAACCACACAAAGAGATACTTTTTGGGCAATGATTGCCAAACGAGTATTCTCCACTACTCATTCAATAAAGCGATGGTGGTGGTGGCAATCGAATCGGATGTTTACTCTCTTCACACTGCCATTCAGGCAAACACACACACAAACTGAAGAGATGTCAATATTATGATAGTCGAGGCACCAGTTACTGAGAACCAGTTTGGGAGCACACCTTTTTAGAGAGTTTAACCTTTTGACCATTATCTTCATCAGATGATGATGATGGACACTGGCAAACAAAGGGAAAAAGAAAAAAGTGCCAACCTACCTTGAACGACGAGCTTTGTCAAGGTTGAATCGCCTACCGAAATCTTTGAAGAGTGTTGTTGCACCAGGACGACATTGCAGCCGTAGACGGCGGAATCGCCGGCCAGTACTGGATCAAACTTGAGCATCGAAAAGGCTGGCTGGCTTTCGATGAAGATGTTTTTGTTGTGGTTGTGATGATGATTGTTCTGTTTCTTCGACAGACTTTGCCCGTTTCGTGTCCACTCGAAGGCGAGCCTTTTCGAATCGTCATTGGAAAGCGCAAAGCCGGCGACCAGATTACAGAAGAGAATGTGCGTCTGGTTGACGACTGCTTCGGTGACCGGGGGAAGGGTGGCGATTCGGATGCGATCTAAAGATAAAAAATGATGGTAAATGTTTATCAATGATAAAGAGTGGTTCGACTTACCAAAACTTCGCTCCGAAATCGGCGACGAAGCAGAAGCAGAAAACAGAACAGCAGCCAAAGCAACAACATCAAACATTTTTTCCGCCTTTTTTTCCCTCCAATTTTGGGCCAACAACAACAGACGTAACAAATTCCCAAGTTCGATTTTTTGAACTGTTCAAAAATCCAGCCAGCTTTTGGGCGGCAAAGAAGAAGAATTTAGGCGCTCAAATGACGTCCCGTTCAAAGTGGCCGCTTGCAAGCTTCGTCGGGTAGATGGTAGTACCGGTCGGGCCGATCCAACTGGAACCGGTCCGTCCGGTGGCGGACTCTGCCGTCGGTGGCCTCAGACTGCCTCGGTTTGTTTTGCTCCGGTGATTTGGGCGAGCCAGTGAGTCAGAGCAGAAGCAGAAGGCAGACGAGAGAAGAAAGAAAAGGCCGGCGCACGCATGTCTGCTGGCTCTTTTTGGAACAGAAGCAGAAACACAGAATATCCAAAGCACTGAAAAAATGTACTCTCAGATTTTCTCTTCGGCAAATCACACACAGCACACACAGAATCGATTTTTAAACGCAGCAATCTGTAAAGGATAGGCAAAACTGTATTTTATTTTTAAGGAAGATATTAAGAAGTGTGGTACAAGAATGGCGTGAGTATTCTATTTTGCTGTTGACGAGTGTAAAAGGACTAAGAACAGAAAAAAAAACAAAACAAAGTGTTTAGATTCAAGGGAAGAAGAGTATTGGAGGTTGATAAAAAAAGAAGACTAAGAAGGGAGAAAAACGGGCAAACGGGAGATTCTCTAATTAATTAGCAAAAAGTTTTCCGATGAGATGCCGGCGGATACAAATTGTGCTGTTGTTTGGCATTGAGAGAAATAGAGAAATAAGCTAGGAGCTAAAAGTTGAGATGCAAAATAAAAGTTGAAAAATGGTGAGAAATTGAGCGATCGAGTGTGTTTGGCTGCGGTGTGTTCAGGCATTCAATGACTAGTCGATTGAGAAGAGTGCGTGCGAGAGTCCATCGTTGTTGTCTTTCTATTTATCAGATTGGCAAACTTTATGCCGCTTTATTCCTCTGTTGCCTTCCTTCTTTCTACTGCGGATGATCGTAAATATGACCGCCCTTCTTCAGCGTCGGATTCGGCAGTGGTCGGTCCCAGGGTTTCTGTGTTTGGTAGTAGTGAAATGAGAAGGGAAAATGGGAAAAAGAGAGCAAATTAGTGTGTATTGAAATGAGTGGTCAATAGATAGGAAAATGATGCTCTACATTGGTGGTTGTTTTCCTAAAAGCCATTTAGCTAACCAAGCAATCTAGCGACAGGCGCCTCGCATAAAAGCTTTCTACAAAACATTTTCATGTACGAAAGCTGCTCTCTCTCTCTCTCTCTCTCAATTGATGGGCGGCCAGCAGACAAATCAATCAGAGAGTGAAAAGCCTCAGATGAAAGGATGCGCCTGGCTTTCTGGTCATTTTCTTGTACTCCAGTTGTCTTGTCCACAATTTGTCTACACCACACATCGCCGATTACAACACTAGCCAATGTCCACCATCGCTCACTCAATTACGCTCTATTAGGCTCGTTCAGTAGCATTCGGCCGTGATTGAGCAGCAGCAGCAATTGAGCAGTCATTTTCATCCCTTCTTTTTGCCAGTCCATTCATTGCCACTCGTTCACATTCATTCATCGACTGGCCGTGCATTCATCAGCTCTCTCTCTCTCTCTCTCTCTCTCTCTCTCTCTCTCTCTCTCTCTCTTTAGGCCAACGCATAGACAAGCAGAGTAGATTTACCAGACACACAGAACTAGAGAGAGAGAGAGAGAGAGCGATCCAGACACACTAGCTAGCAGCTAGCCAAGTCGATCGATAAGTAGGCCACTAACCTCAGCAGCAGCAGCGCCCATAGGCAGCGTAGAGTACGGCGTCGGGTAGACGTTCGTGCCCGACTGGGCTGCCGCCTGAACCGCAGCCATAGAGGCCGCCGCATCCATTCCAGTTAACTTGCTGCCGTCCATTGGAAAGTCCAAGTAGCGCGGCGACGTGCCCACGTTGTACGCCGCAGAGAGGCGTTTGTTGAGCGTCGTCGCGTCCAGGGCGACTGGTAGTAGAGAAAGAGAGGGAGGGTGAAAATAGAAATCGAACCGTTAGCTGTTGTTTGTTTGTTTTGATTTTGGTTTTGGTGTTTTCGGGAGAATATTCTTACAGGCATTCTGCGCCTCATTGCGCGTCCGGCGGATGCAGGCGTAGGCGATGATGAGCACCAAGCTAATGACCGTGCCCGCCACCAGCAGGGGCCAGAGAAAGACCGGCTGCAGGTAGTAAATCGTTCCAGGACCGCCGGCCATCATCGGCCCACCAGCCTGGTCGCCAGCACCTCCGGGGACGCCGTAGGCGGTGCGCATGACGTCGTGCTGCAGCACCGAGTTTAGTCCTGGTAAGGTTTTGTTAAGTAAGAAATTATCCTTAAATCTTATCAACTTATCATCATCTCCGAACTTACCACTGACCGTCCTCACGGCGGCCACATTACTCGGATCACCGCTGCCGTAGCGGTTCACCGCGCAGACGTACACTCGGTAGAGGACATTCGGCTCGAGGTTCTCCAGGACGTAGGAAAAGGAGGTAAAGTGGTGGTGATGGGCCTGCTGCTGCTGTTGCTGTTGCTGCTGCTGATTTCCATTTGAATTCGGGTCCAAGCTGGGACTGACTGCAGGCGGCGGCGGAACGATGGACACCTCTCGCCATTTAGTTTCTCCGGCGGCCTGGTAGTGAATCGAGTAGCTGGTGATTTGCGATCCAGGATGTTGATTCGACTGCTGCTGGTAGCTGATCATCTTCGGGTGCCATCGAACGGAGATGGTGTCCTCGGTAGTGTCCAGGACGGAGAGGGCCAGCGACACAGAAGGAAGGTGCTCTCCGCCGTTATCCGCCGTTCTGCCGAGGATTTCGTGAGACAGAGGGCCCGAGCCGGCAGAGTTGACCGCCTTGATGACAATCGAGTACTCGGTGGCCGGCTCCAGCTTGCGGATAAAGGTTTCGTGTGCGGTGATCTCCCGTTTGAAGTTTGGCGGCGATGAGGAGGAGGTTGGGCGAATATGACCACCGCCTCCAAAAGATGAGCTCGCTTGAACCGGATTTTGCTGCGTTACAGGAACGTAGGTGTACACGTAGGGGACATCTCCACCACCGCCACTTTTCGACGATTTCCGGTAGCCCAGATAGTAGCCCTTGATGTCGCCGTTCCAGTTTTCAATCGGCGGTGATCGCCATCCGACGCGAATCGTCGTCGGCCCGGCCGATTCCACCGAAAGATCGTGAGGAGGTCCACTGGGCTCTTCAGCTCCGGTGACAAAGTTGACAGCGCTGGAGGCGGGCGAGCGGCCGATGGAGTTCTCAGCTAAGGAGGGTGGAAATAGCCGGTAATGTTTTGAGGTTCTAAAAAACTCCCGAAAACTTCCACCACTTACCAATGACACTCAGCTCATAAGCCTGCCCTGGGCTGAGATCTTTGACAATCGCCGAGGTAGCCGTTCCAGGAACGATCATCTCGTGAAGTCGATGCGGCGCCGACTGATATCGCCAGTACTGGACGACGTACTTGGTCAGCGGAAGGTTTCCGGAGAAGGGCTCAGACCAGGTGACCGAGACCGTTCTCGACCAGACCTCCTTCACGCGAACACCTTTCGGGACATCAGGCGCCTCGACGACATCCAACTTTACCACGCGATCGTCCTTTCCGTGTTGGTTCTCGGCAAAGCACTGAAAAAAGGAGTTTTAGTAAGGAAGTTCATAAAAAAGCTAAAATTACTTTGTAGATGGCCGCATCAGTCATCTGCGCCGCCTGCAGAAAAAGTTCCGATTTGACGCCGTGCTCGGTCTTCGTTTCGATGATCTCGTAACTGAAAAATTTTTGGTTGAAAAAAGTTTATGGTTTTTAAATGAAGAATATTCTTACTTTGAACCAAGCTGCTCCAGCTTGACGTTCTTCCGCGTCCAGGTAATGTCCAGTGGGCGGTCGCCGGAGGCGTTGCAAACGAGTCTCGCCGCCTCACCTCGCTTCACCTGCACCGAGCTGTACTTTTCCTCAAACTTGACCGGAACTTTAAAGAAAAGGAAAAAGATTATCATCTTTTAGGAAATTTTTTTACTGATAAACGGTCCCTTACCATTAAATGAGATGGTGATGCTCTTTCGCAGTGCCTCTCCAACGCCGTTCTCCGCCACGCACTGATAAGTGGAAGAGGCGGATTTTCCCTCTCCAGAAGAGCTTCCTTTCTCGAGCACCTTTCCTAGATCCAAGGTCTCCCCTTCGATGGTCCGTCCCGAGGGGGTGATCCACTTGATCGTCGGCTTTGGCTGTCCATCGGCGGCACACTCCACTATGGAGGCTCCCAGCGAGTGGTCACCTCCCAGGCGGAGATTCACATCCTGCGGCTCCTTTGTCCAGCTGGGTGGGACTGTGTAAGAAAGAGGTAATTTTGTGTTAGTAAACTAGAAAAACAGTTTAAAGTTTTTAGTTTTTAAATTAGTTTTTTCGAGAATTAGACCTCTCACTTCCAACGCCCAGGTCGCCCTACTGGCGCCAAAGGCGTTGCTCACTGAGCAGCTGTATTTGCCCGAGTCGGCCGGCTCAATAGAGGCAATGATCAAGTTGGCGTAGTCGTCGCCCGTTTCAATCTTGATCTTCTTATTAGCCCCAAAATCTTCATGAATCTTGGAGTTTTCTTTAAAAAAGGTGAAAGTAAGTGGGAGGCTGCCGCGAATCGCGGCGCAGGTGGTGCGAAACTTGGTGCCCACTTGCTGACTGAATGATTTGGGAATTGGGCCCAGTTCTGGTGCTAAAATGTTGAAGGTAAAAATTTGAAATTATTAAAAAATACCCAACTTTAACATGGTAAAGCATCACCTTCACTTGAGAAAGCATCTTTAGAAAAGTGCAACAAAATTAAAACTAAAGAAAAGTTCAAGACACGTTGAGTCCACATTTTGCAGTATCGGCTTTCAAATGACCAAAGAAAAGAAAAAGTGCACTGCAGTGCGTACACAAAACAGAACAGAACAAAAAACACAGCCAAACATACAAAAAATACGACAGAAAAACGAAAAGAGAGCCCCCGTTGAGCCGATCAGCCCGCCGCGTTTTGGCGGGGAAACTGAATGCGTAAAACGTGTTCAGTTTTCTTTTTTTAAAAACTCATTAAAAATTAAAACAAAATTTGCTTTCAACAAAAGTTGTTCTTCCCACCTTTGACCAGCAGCTGCACCGTCTTCTGGGCACTGGTTCCAAACTGAGTGGCTGTCACCTTGCAGGTGTAGTTGCCGTTGTCTTCCCGGGTAATGCCATTTACCGTCAGAATGGACTCCTCCTCGCTGGTGAAGATTTTTAATCGAGGATGAGAAGGTGAGGATGCTGAAGATGATGAGGGTGATGAGGGTGAAGCTCTGATCAACTGCCCGTCCTTGAACCAGGCAAAGACGACGCCAGCCGAGGCGGAGCAGAAGAGCTTCGCCTTCGCACCCAACGCCGGCGATGCATCAGAGCTGAGCAGGTCGATCCTTGGCTTCAAGGAAAAAGAGAAGGAAGAAGAAGTTGAGGTTGAGGATGTTATCACTGAGGTTCCCAACAAAAATAGAACTGAAACGAGCATCTCAGTCTTTTACTGCAAAAAATCAAAAAGGATTTGGCGCCAAAAAATAAACCAGAAAATGAGTGTGTCCGGCGTCGGTGAGTGAGTATCTCAAATGAGAGAGAGCAAGAAAGAACAAGGAAGCCACCCAAAGCACTCAGTGCTCAAGTGTCCAGGAGAAAAAGATGAGAGAAAATGAGACATAAAGAGAAAGAGAGTTCAGTTCTCGGACACTGCTGACGCTACAGGAACAGCAAAACACAGCGGTCAGAGAAGAGGAGAAAGAGAATTCACTTTCCTTCTTCTGTCTGTCAACAGAGAGAAAGGGACGAGAAGAAAGTTGGGCAAATGTCAATGTTAGATTAAGAGTTGGGAAGAGAATAGAATGAGAAATTGAGGGGTAATTGATGCTGTCGGGTGACAAGGCACGGCACCATCACCAGGGTTCATCCACCGGTAATGATAATAATCAGTTTAGTGCTTAGGAAAAAACTGAGTTTTTTCCGGGTTGTACAGACCGTTAACGTGCAGGACAGTTGATTGCTGGTGCTGGTGGGCGTAATTACCACTTTTCACCGAGCACGAGTAGTTGCCTGCATCGTCCGCCCGAAGGCGGTCAATGGCTAGCCGCGATTCATCTTCGAAGGTGGTTATCTTTAGATGATTATTTGATGATGAAGTGGTCAGAGAAAGTCCATTTTTAGACCAAGAGAAGATTAAGTTGTTGTGGTCATCATCATTGTGGTTGTGGTGACTGCTGCCTGAAGGAAGGTAGCAGAGGAACTTAAACTTCTGGCCAAGATTAAAATGCTGCTCCGTAGTGAAGTTTGCCAGCTTAGAAGCGGCTGTCAAAAGGTAAACAAAAAACTGACGGTCAGCAACTTTGTTGACAGTTTTTTCAGAAAGAAAAGTTTTTAACTCCAACGTACCATTATCATCGGCCAATGTCCTCAAGGAGGATGATGAGAAGAAGGCAAAGATAGCAAAGTAGAACAAAGGCATTGTATCCAGACGACAACAGCAAAAATATATTGAAAAGTTTCAGCAGCGACTGAAACAGACTGAAATTGTCTCTAGTCAGAGGCTGCTGAAAATTGAAAGAGAACTTGACGAGCAGCAAATTGCGCCCAAAAGCGACACATATCGCTTGCGAGAGAAAATTGCCAATTCTTCTTCTCTAAACTAAATTACACACACATTGTCTGTTTGGCTGTCTCAGGGGCTACGGACGACTGTGTAGACACACATTAATTAATTTACTCGCTGTTTGCTCAAAAAGGGAAAGTGAAAAAGTGGGGAGAGAATATGACGGCTAAATAATAAAAAAGAAGATATGACCGTAGGCTGAAGCTTCTGCTTCTGCTGGTGAAGCTGTCAACGTCAAACTTCATTTTCTAAATTGCTATTTTGTTCTACGGACCTTTGACGAGGACGACCGTCGTCTGGCGGACAACAGTGTCATCTTCGTCGCTGTTGCTGTTGCTGCTGCTCTGCACTTGACAAGTGTAATTGCCGCCATGTGTCCGCCGAAGCGGGTACACCGTCAGCACCGATTCGTCTTCCGCCGCTGAGGTGATGCTAATGAAAGGTGATGCGGAAGTGGGTGATGAGGGTGATGAAGAGGAGAAGATTCGGGTGCCGTTTAGGAACCAGGAAAAAGTTGGCCTGTTGGCTGATGGTTCTTGAAGTCCACAGTAGAGACGAAGTTTGGTGCCCTCATTCTGTGAGAGGCTGTCCTTGACGTCCACTAGCTTGAAGGCTTTTTGAAGTAAACAAAAAATGGTTAGAATTTTCAAGTTTTTGATTGTAACAAGTTTCATTTTGAATACCTGCTTCAGAAGACGGTGTAAGAAAACAGAGGAGAAACACAAGGAAAAACATTTTCCAAAAAGGTAAACACACGCACAGCTGAACAGCTGAGAAAAGTATGAAAATAGAATTTGGCTAAACTCGGACTGCTAAACTCTCAATTACGAGAGTGAGAGAGTGAGAGAGAGAGAAAATATCAAAAAGTAAAAGTCAAGCAGACACTGCGCCGCTCATTGATGGGAAACTTAAATCTCTTGGCGATGATTTTTAGTTTTTTATTTCATTTATAATCTTGTCCGCTCGCTTACTCTTGACCACCAATTGTACGGCTAGCCGGTCTTCGCCGGCCTCATTCGCCACTCGACACGAGTAATTGGCCGCATCGATTGAATCGAGGCGGTCAATCGTCAGTATTGATTCCTCCTCAGTGGTGGCGATTTTTTCACGGCGTTGAAATTGAGGTCCATCATTTAGCATTCTATCAATTGACCAGCTAAAATGGAGCGGCCGACTGCCACGCTCCACGTAGCACATTAGCTTGAATTTGCTGCCGATTTCCAAAGATTGGTGAGGCTGAATTCGGGCAAGTTTAGGCGGCACTGCTGATGTAAGTTTTAAATATGAGAAATTAAGAGAAACATTTTCTTTTAGAGGTACCTTGAGCGCCGTAGCTAATTGAGGAGAACTGCAGAAAGGCAGCAATCAACAGAATCGGTGCACCAGTAATTAAAAGTGAATACATGTTTGCAAGAAGATAAGTTGGAACTAATAGTATTGAGCGCCGGAGAAAAAAAACTACCAAATGTGTGCAGGACAGAAAAACAACAAAACTTTTGCAAAATTGGCAAAACTCAAAACTGCACACACAAATGCGCCACACTTTGACTAGAAAGCTAAGCAAAGTGAAAAAGAAGGGAAAATAGAAACCTTTAACAATGAGCATCGTTGTCTGGTGATCAGACTGGCCGGCACTGTTTGACACAGAGCAGCTGTAGTTGCCGGCATCAGAAGGTGATAACTGGTTGATGATCAACACTGAATTGTCTTTAGTTGAGGTTACTTGGTGATTGGCACCAATTGGTGACAAAGGATGACCATCTTTAGTCCATTTGTAGAACAATGGACCGGTGCCTTCTTGAACTGCGCAGAAAAGACTGAACTTTTTGCCAACAGTTTGAGAACGTCTTGGCTTAAACTCTTCAAGTCGCAGTTCTTCAGCTGATGATGGTAGTAAAAGATTGGTGATAATCACAAAAATGAAAAAGTAAAATGACCACATTGTGAGTTGCAAACAAAAGTTCTGCCACTGCAAAAACGCTTGCACTAGACTGTGAATCTTAACAACAAAAATAAATTGAAATCACTGAAACAAATGCACTAAATGCGCCACACTTTGACTGGAAAGCTAAGCAAATGAAAAAGCAAAATAGAAACCTTTAACGATGAGCATTGTCGTTTGGTGGTCCGACTGACCGGCACTGTTCGACACACTGCAGTTGTAGTTGCCAGCATCAGAAAGTGATAATTGGTCGATTATTAGTAGAGAATTGTCTCCAGTTGACTTTACTTGATGATTGGAGCCAGTAAGAGGCAAAAGATGACCGTCTTTAGTCCATTTGTAGAACAACGGACCTGTGCCCTCTTGGATTGAGCAAAGTAAGGTGAATTTTTTGCCAACAGTTTGAAAACGTTTCGGCTTGAATTCTTCAAGTCGCAGTTCTTCAGCTGATGATGATGGTGAAAAATGGGCAATGACCACAAAAGTAAAGAAAAATGACCACATTGTGAGTTGTTAACAAAAATCTTTCATCTACCAAAAAGCTCTCACTAGGCTTTGAATCTAACAAAAAAATCAGTTAAGATCTTTTAAAAAATGCACTAAATGCGCCACACATTGAGCGAAAATGAAAATGAAAGAAAGCCATCATTTGAAACCTTTGACAATGACCACGGTCGTCTGATGAACGCTGCCAAAAGAGTTGCTCAGTGAACAGGTGTAATTGGCACCATCTGATGCTTGCAGGTGCTCAATGACCAGCAGTGATTCCTCCTCTTCAGAAGAGTCAATGCGAGCACGGCCAGAATCTTCCTCAATTTTGCGGTCATTTTTTTGCCAAGTAAATCGAAGTGGTCTTGAGCCTTCTTGGGCTTGACAGTGCAGCTTCAATTTGCTGCCGATGTTTTGTGCTTTGAAAGCAATAGCGTCAATGAGCTTTGGTGGAAGTTGTTGTTGTTGGTGTGAGGAGGTGATGAACACAGTTAGGATGCAAATACTGGCAAAAAACAACATTGTCAATGATGATGATGATGATCAGTGCTGTGCAAAGTAAAAGTTAGAAAACAACAACAAAAAATAGTGAAACAACTTTAAAAAAGTAGCACGGTCACAACCGGTGCGCCACACTTTGACTGGCATTCTAAGCAAAATGTAAAACTATGAGCTTAAAAACCTTCGAGGGTGAGCATCGTCGTCTGTCGATCTGACTGACCGGCACCATTGCTCACTGAACAGCTGTAATTGCCGGCATCAGCAGTTGATAACTGGTTGATGGTAAACACTGAATTGTCTTCACTGGTGGACTTTACTTGATGGTTAGTTCCAGTCGGCGGCAAAATACGTCCATCTTTGGTCCATTCAAAACGCAGTGGTCCATTTCCTTCTTGAATGGTGCAAAGCAAACTGAATTTGCTGCCCACAAGTTGAGCTCGGTGTCGCTTGAACTCATCAAGTCGAAGTTTGCTGGCAGCAGATGAAAGAGGAATGGTGATGACTAAACTAAACAGAATGAAAAAGAACCAAAATGACAACATTTTTCTAAGTTTTGCAAAACAAAATGAAAAATCTAAACAACAGCAGACACAAGCAAAAAATAAGATCAAGCTAATCTTCAAAATGACACTCTAAATGCGCCACACATTGAGAGAAAATGATAATAAAATTGAAGCTAAAAACCTTTGACAATGACCACCGTCGTCTGATGAGCGGTTCCAAATGCATTGCTCACTGTACAAGTGTAATTGCCGTTGTCTGAAGCTTGCAAACGATCTATGATAAGGAAAGATTCTTCCTCTTCATCCGCATCAATGCGATACCGGGCATCAGAGAGTCCATTTCTCTTCCAGGAAAATTGTAGTGGCTTTGAGCCTTCAGCCGCCTGGCAATGCACTTTCAGTTTAGTACCAGCGTTTTGTGATTTGAGGACTGCTGAATCGGCTAATTTAGGTAAAAGTGGTTGTTGATTAGTAGTAGCGAAAAGCACAAAAGTTATAAATAAAATGTTTGGAAAATGCAACATTTTTATGCTTGTGATGATTGTTGTGCCATGCAAACAAAAGTGTTTAGAAAAATACAAAGTGAAAACTCTAAAACGTTGTCATCATGACAGCCACTCGTGCGCCACACTTTGACTGTTAATCTAAATAAAACTTTAAACCAAAAACTTAAAAACCTTTAACAATGAGCATAGTCGTCTGGTGGTCTGATTGACCGGCTCCATTGCTTACTGAGCAGCTGTAGTTGCCGGCATCTGTTACGGTTATTTGGTGGATGATCAGCACTGAATTGTCTTCAGATGACTTCACTTGGTGATTGGCACCAGTAGGCGGCAGAAGATGACCATTTTTAGTCCATTTGTAGTACAGTGGACCGGTGCCTTCCTGAGCTGCACAAAATAGGCGAAGTTTGCTGCCAATCTGTTGTAAAAGCTGGCGACTAGATTCAGCCAGTCGAAGTTTTTCAGCGTTCAGTGATGACAATAACAACAAACTGAAAATGCTTAACATCAAAAGATAAAACGTTATCTGCATTTTCACACAAAGTTTAAAAGCTTGTGCAGACAGTGCACAATGATCAAGCGTCTATTTTTGAAGCAATCGACAAAAATAAATTAAATTGATCATCAACTGAAACATAAGCACACTAAATGCGCCACACATTGAGCAAAAATGAAAATGATGAAAGAATTTAAAAACCTTTGACGATGATCATTGTCATCTGATGACTCGATTGACCGGCACTGTTTGAAACAGTGCAATCGTAGTTGCCGGCGTCATTAGGTGCTAGTGGATCAATGATCAGCAGTGAGTTGTCTTCAACAGATCTAATTTGATAATTAGCACCAAAAGACCGCAATGGTAAACCATCTTTAAACCACTCAAAACGCAGTGGACCACTGCCTTCTTGAATGCTACAAAGCAAGGTGATCTTTTTGCCCACTGTTTGAGAACGTCGAGGCTTAAACTCTTCTAATCGCAACACTTTTTCTGCTGATAAAGCACTGAAAATGGCTGAACTACTAAAAATGGCCCCTAAAATAAACAGAAATGAGTACATTTTAAAGCATAAATGAAACAAACAGAGATGTGCACAATAACAAAACATGAGAAAAAACACAGTGAATAAAAAATAAAAGTTTTTTCTGGATCAACCGAATGTAACACATACTAAATGCGCCACACATTGAGCAAAAATGATAATAAAAACAAAAAAAGTAAAAACCTTTTACGATGACCGCCGTCGTTTGATGAACTACTCCAAAGTTATTGCTAACGGAACAGGTGTAATTGGCATTATCAGGTGGTTTCAGCTGATCAATGAGCAACAAAGAATCTTCTTCCGTAGAATCAATACGATAACGAGTGTTTACATTGCTAAGAGAATCTAGGTGAAGTTTTTGAGCGTTTTTCGCCCAACTAAACTTCAGCGGCCTTGATCCCTCTTGCACCTGACAAAGAAGTTTCAGTTTGCTGCCAATGCTTAACGATTTAATTGGAGCCGACTCAACTAGTTTTGGTGGAAGTTGTTGTTGATTTGAATTGTTTATAGTGAAGATAAACACGATCAAAAAAATGATTCTTGAAAGTGAACGACACATGATTGTTATCTCTAAACAGGAAGCAATTGAAAACAACAAATCATATGCTAACAAAAACACAATAAAACAACAGTAGAAAAATCTAAACAGAAAGCTTAAGTTTTAAAAACCAACTGCCCTTGTGCGCCACACTTTGACTGGGAAACTAAATCAAATCATCAAATTAAAAAACACAAAAACCTTTTACGACGAGCATTGTCGTTTGATGATCAGACTGGCCGACATTGTTTGACACAGTGCAACTGTAGTTGCCAGCATCAGAAGGTGCCAGTGAGTCGATGATCAACAGTGAGTTATCTTCAGCAGATCTAACTTGATGGTTGGCACTAGTGGACGGCACTGGGCGACCATCTTTTGTCCACTTAAAACGAAATGGCCCACTGCCTTCTTGAGTCGCACACAACAAATTTAATTTGCTTCCCACTAGCTGAAACCGTTGTTTCTTGAACTCATCTAGCCGAAGTTTTTCTTCAGTTGATGGCGATGGAAAGCTGATTACAAGGCAAACATAACAAAATATGACTCTAAATGACCACATTTTAACACAAAACAAAGTAGTGAGTGACAGTAATTGTAAAATAAGCTAAACAACATCAGCAGACAACAGTCTCAAAAATAAACCAAAAGATCTCTTAAATCACACACACTAAATGCGCCACACATTGAGCAAAAATGATAATAAAATGTAAAAATAAAAACCTTTGACGATGACCACAGTTGTCTGGTGAACAGTGCCAAATGCATTGCTTACTGAACAAGTGTAATTGGCAGTATCTTCAATCGCTAGTTGAGTGATGACCAACAACGAATCTTCTTCAGTAGAGTCAATTCGATAACGGAAGTTGGCATTAGAAGAGGGCTTAAATTCTTGGTTGTTTTTCTTCCAGGTAAAGTGCAACGGTTTTGAACCTTCCTGTGCTTCACAATGCACACTTAATCTGGTGCCGATGTTTTGAGCTTTAAAGGCAACTGAATCAGCCAACTTTGGTGGAAGTTGATGTTGACTGGAGATTCTGATAATAGTGGTAAACACAAATAAAAAGGTGATTCTTAAAAATGAAAACATGTTTTCATTGCAAAAATTGGGCAGTGCAGCAAAAAGTGATAGAAAGCAAAAAAAGTTTTTAGCAAAAAAAAATCAGTTATAAAAATGCACTGCAACCAGTGCGCCACACTTTGACCGGCATTCTAAGTCAAGAATAAATACTTCAAAACTGAAAACCTTTGACAGTGAGCATTGTTGTCTGTTGATCCGACTGACCGGCGCTGTTGGTCACTGTACAACTGTAATTTCCGGCATCAGTAGCTGCTAACTGGTTGATGATTAACAGAGAGCCATCTTCAGTAGACTTCACTTGGTAATTGGCACCAGCCGATGATAGTTGATGTTTATTTTTAGTCCATTTGTAGTGGAATGGTCCGGTGCCTTCTTGAGTTGTGCAAAGTTGACTGAACTTGCTACCTACTAGTTGGGCCCGAGTTTGTTTAAACTCCTCTAGTCGAAGTTTGTTGGCAACAACTGATGAAAGTTGATTGTGATGACTGATGACCACAAAAATGACAAGAGCAAAGAAGCACCGAAGTGAACACATGTTGAGAACATAAGTGACTGAATAAAACTGAACAACAGACCCAAACTAAAAATTAAATTAACATGATCATAGAAACGCCACTAAATGCGCCACACATTGAGCAAAAATGATAATAAAAGTTGAAAAACCTTTGACGATGACCACTGTTGTTTGATGAACTGTTCCAAATGCATTGCTCACTGAACAGGTGTAATTGGCACTGTCTTGTGCTTGCAGATGTTCAATGACCAATAATGAATCCTCTTCAGATGAGTCAATGCTGCCCAAACCAGAAATATGTAGCTCATGTCCATTTTTCTGCCAAGTAAAGTGCAGAGGTCTTGAGCCTTTTTCTACTTGACAGAACAGTTTTAGTTTGGTGCCGACACTTTGGGATTTTTGGCCCATTGACTCGGCAAGTTTGGGGGGAAGTTGCTGGTGAGCTGAAGTTGTTGTTGTAATGATGATCACATTTAGTAAAAAAAGTATGATTCTAAAAAACCACAACATTTTCAATAGTATACTGTGCAAACGCTGTTTTCTCAATCTGCACAAACAATACAAACAACAACTGCAAAAACGCTGCCAAGATTATTTTAAAACTCCAGTGAAAACACAGCGACACTGGTGCGCCACACTTTGACTTGCAATCTAAGCTAAACTCAAAACCAATAATTTTTTAAAAACCTTTTACGATGAGCATCGTTGTCTGGTGGTCCGACTGACCGGCAGCATTGCTCACTGAGCAACTGTAGTTGCCCGCATCAGCAGTTGATAACTGGTTGATGATCAGCACCGAATTATCTTCCGATGACTTCACTTGACGATTGAAACCAGTTGGAGACAGAGGATGACCGTCTTTTGTCCATTTGTAAAACAGTGGACCGGTGCCTTCTTGAGCTGCACAAAGTAGATTAAGTTTGCTGCCTAACAGTTGAGATCGTCTTGGTTTAAATTCATCAAGTCGAAGTCTGTTTTCAGTTGATGGAGATGGAAAAGTGATAGCAAGACAAACACAGATAAACCAAGTTGAAGGCATTTTAAACACAAAATTATTATCAGAGAGCAGCTAGAATAAAACAAACAACAACAAGCCCCAGTTTCAAAATTAAACCAGATCAGTTTTGAAACACACACTAAATGCGCCACACTTTGAGCAAAAATGATAATAAAATTAAAAACCTTTGACAATGACCACCGTCGTTTGGTGAACTGTGCCAGCGGAGTTGCCCACTGAGCAGGTGTAGTTTCCTGAATCTTCAATGGCCAGCTGTTTAATTACCAGCAGAGAATCCTCTTCAGTGGAGTCGATGTTGTATTTGCCTGTAGAAGATGAAAGTTGTTGACCATTTTTCTGCCAGGTAAACCGAAGCGGTCTTGAACCTTCTTGTGCTTGGCAAAGTATTTTCAGTTTGGTGCCGACGTTTTGTGCTTTATTGGCAATTGAATCAGCTAGTTTTGGTAGTTTTTGCTGATTAGAAGTTGTAGCAGTGATGAGCACTAGTAAAAAGATAGAAATCAAACCTAAAGGAAACTCCATGATCAGAGTATAAAATAATCACTGAGAAATAAATGAGAATGCAAAAAAACAACAAACACTGAAAACAACTAAAAATTTTTAAAATCGTAATAAATAGCCGCAACCAGTGCGCCACACTTTGAGGCAAAACGAAAATCTAATCCTCATCACCTTTCAGTAAAAGCTGGGTCCATTGCAAATCAGAACCAGCACTATTTTCCACCTTGCAGGAGTAGTTGCCGCCATCAGACGACTTTAGATGGTCAATTATCAGTAGTGAATCGTCTTCTACTGCTTCTATTCGATGGCGATCTGACGGAAGAAGGCGGTGACCGTCTTTGAGCCACTCAAAACGAAATGGCCGGTCACCTTCTTGTGGTGAACAGAAGATCTTGAGTTTGCTGCCAAGATTTTGCGAAAGTGATCGTTTGAATTCACTAAGTTTTGGAAAATGGTTTTTAGAAGCACATAGCAAAATGATAAACTGAAAAATAATACCAAGTCTAAGAAACACTAGGTCAAAACGGTGCAGCATTTTTATATTAAAAGTAGAACAAAAACTAATCAAGGTTTGTTTGAGTGTGCAGAAACAGCAAAAATAACACAACATTTTGCTATTAAAATTTTTCAAATTATCCCCAAATCAGCAGCAGCATATGCGCCACATAGTTGGGGTAAAGTGAAATAAAAGTAAAGCAAAAGTGTTACCTTGAACGACCAGCAAAGTGGAGGCTCGGTCGGCGCCGAAATCGTTCTCTACATTGCAACTGTAGTTTCCGGCGTCGTGAACTTCAAGTCTGGAAATGAACAGCTGTGATTGCTCATGATCAGTGTCTATATGAAGGTTAGTTGAGCCTCCAAGGTTTAAAGGTTGACCATTTTTCTGCCAGGCAAACCGAAGTGGACGAGAACCTTCCTCAAGGTAGCACAGAAGTTTCCATTTGCTGCCACCAGTTTTGACAGTTTTTGGATTTGGTTTGGCAATTGAGGGTGCTTGATTAGATGAAACAGTAGAAGAAGTGACACAAAATATCACAAATAAAAGTAAAAAAAAGTTCATTTTGAAACACAACTAAACACAACAGCCGCAATAATAAAAGTAGCATTGCAGAATTGCATCGACAAAATGCAGCAAAACTAATAAAAGATTTTAGCCCTCAAATGCGCCACATATTGGCAGTCAAATGAAAAGTTTTAAAAAAAGTAAAAATTGTTAACTTGTACAAACCAAGCACTTGGAGCACCGTTTCCGAGTGATCACTGCCTGCCGGCGATCGTACAGTGCACGAGTAGTTGGCGGCATCAGTTTTCTCGAGAGTGTCAATAGTCAAAATGGATTCTTCAGCACTGCTTTCAATGCGATATCTTCCATTAGAAGTTTTTGTTATTGGCTGATTATTTCGGTGCCAATCAAATCGAATTGTTTTAGATTTACCACCACGTGAAAGGTAGCAAAAGAGTTTGAATTTTGAACCAAGAACATTAGAGTACTTGGCGCGGAAAGGCTCAATTTTGGGTGCTGCAAAATGTCAAAATTAGTTTTTAAATTCAGAATAATCAATAGTTTACCTTCACTTGAAGACACCACAAAATATGGCAATGAAAACAAAAGAATGATCCGTATCATCATTTTAAAAAATAAACACACACTAGAGATAATTTTGTGCACACTGTGCTACTGAAACCAAACAACACCAAACATCGGAATTTTAAAACACTAAGAAGTTTTTAACATTACCAACGCGCCACATATTGGGCTTGAAGGAAAATAAAAACAAAACACAAACCTTTGACAATGAGCACCGTTGACTGGCGATCAGTTGAATGAGTCCCAAGATTTCTAGTGCGGACAACGCAGGAATAATTGCCTGAGTCTTCAGGAATTAGCTTAAAAATGGTCAGTGAGGATTCATCATCTCCGCTCTCAATCTTCAGATGGCTGTTTGAGATTAGCGGTTGATGACTGCCGTTTTTCAGCCACTCAAAAAGTAGACCTTCACTGTCAACTTGCTCGGCACTTTGCTCTACGAGACAGTGCAATTTGAATTTAGTGCCGACAAATTGCGATTTTTTAGAAACATGTTGGGCTAACTTTAGTCCAAAACTGAAATTGTCAAAATAAAACAAAAAACTAAAAATCACAAAATATAACAGCATGACTGCTAAAAAGTAGGTTTCAATCAAAAGGAAAAATGAAATCAGACTGTGTATCAAACACATTTCAATTGACCACATTTTCCTCAAACTAACAAAATTTTGAGCTGCCCAATGCGCCACATATTGAGGCAAAGTGTTAATTTTTTTACAAACCTTTTACTGTAAGGACAGTGAAGGTAGCATCACCTCTTTGGCCCCCGCCATTGCTCTCCACTTCACAGGAATAGTTGCCAGAGTCGGTGGCCAAGAGTTGGTCAATGATCAGCGTAGACTCATCTTGGTTGTGATCAATCTTAAGTCTATGACCATAGTCAACTGATCGTAAGAGGATGCCATTTTTGTGCCATTTGAAATGGAGATCACCTGCTGAACCTTCTTCAAGTTGACAGTGAAGTTTTAATTTGCTGCCAACGTTTGAAAATCGTTGAGGCTTAAAATGGTCAAGTTTGAGCGCACTTGCAAGAAACTGATAAACAATAAAGAAGCACAAAATAGCAAAAATTTGAAACCACATCTTTGTCACATTCAATTTTCAGCAGAAGTTTGACCAGCGCTAAACAAAACAACAGCAACAAAAATGGAAAAACATTTTTTGAATCAAAAGACACTTTTGGCGCATCCACTGCGCCACATGTCGTTGCCCAAATGAAATGCAAGAAAACAGGATTGCTCTCAAACCTTTAACCGTCAAAAGCGTTGTCTGGTGATCTGAGATGATTGAAGTGCTAGTTGACATTTTTACAGAACAACTGTAATTGCCACCGTCAGACGGCTGAAGATGGTCAATAGTAAGAGTGGACTCATCTTTAGCAGTTTCAATGATTCGTCGATGATTATCATTGAAAGTTGAATGAACTTCCTTTCCGTTTTTAGTCCATTGAAAAATAAGTCTCTCTCGAGTGCCCTCTTCAACTTGGCAGAGAATCTTAAAACGACTGCCTACATTTGCTGATCGATGACTGGGGAATGGTGCTAGTTTTGGTGATGATGCAACAGAAAAAGTGGCATTGATGCTAATTGTGATTAAAATGTATGAAAACACAAGAAAACCAAAAAACTTCATTTTTAAAGTTATTATTTACAAAACACAAATGTGTGTGTGCAGTCCGATAAACTAAAACAGACAAAATTTAAATGCCTTTTTTCTATTTTTAAAATCAGTTCAAGTAACGCACCAAAATGCGCCACACTTTGTTGGCGATTGGTACTGAACTCAACAAAAAAATCTTTTTACCGTTTACAGAAAGCAGAACAGTCATAGTGTCCATTCCCAGTTGGTTGGCCGCCGTACAGGTGAAATTACTTCCAGTATCTTTAGCGGTCACTTGAGCAATGGTGAGCGATGACTCAAATTGACCTGACTCAATTTGGTAGTGCTGATAATCGTCAGTAGAATCTGATAAAGACAATGGACGACCGTTACGAGACCAAGAGAAACGAAGTTGGTCGCCAAATTGAGAAGCACATAACATTTTAAAACGAGATCCAACATTTTGAACTCGAGTACTAAACTTGGGCTCTAGTTTAGGTGCACTAGTGCCAGCACTGGCAAACACAAGTTTAAAAAAGATGCAAATAAACAAAAAGAAGGAGAAATACATGGCGGTCTTGACACAACTAAATAATTTGTTGTGCATCAACATCAAAGCACCAGTAAAAAGCAAAATAAAATCATTTCATACCAACAAGAAGCACAAAATGTTCAAAATTGAAATTTTCAATTGAGACAAGTACGCCACATGTCGCCGGGAAATGAAAAGCCAAACTAAATCTTCTTACCTTGAACATCGACGCGCAAACTGAAACGATCACTGCCGAGTTGGTTTTCAGCTTTGCAGGTGTACTCTCCTGAATCGGTTCTGCTGACGTTGGGCAAAAGAAGGGTGGAGACGTCTTCATCAACTTTAATTTTTACTATCGAGTTTTCAGTGTTTACAGCTCGTTCTCCAACAAACCAAGAAAGTTGAATTGGTTTGCTTCCAGAAACAATAGTGCAAAGAAGGACCACTCTTGAGTGTTCGAGCACTTGCTTGCCACCAGAGTTGAAAACGACAATCTTGGGCACTGTTTTTTAAAGTTAATGTGTCAAGCAAAAATTTCAAAAAGTAAAAAAGTACCTGATGCAGTGGAAACGCTGAACTCAAATGCCAAAAACCAGAAAAGAGCAGCCCAATAAAATGATGCCATTTTTGCTGTTGAAGCAAACAGTAAACACTGAACTGCACTAAAAACTGCCGCCGCTGCTGCTGCTGAAAACCAAAAAAGCATTTAAAATGTTTATTTCAATTTTACGTTTACTGTCGCCAAACGACCACCGGCGCGCCATCAAATGTTGAGGAGAAAAACGAAAAATCTTGGTTGAGGTTGCAGCTGCAGCAGCAACAGCAACTGCAGCGGATGCAACATATAGCGCACGGCAAAGTGTGCTACTTGTGTGTTTGCTTGCAATAAATAAAAGGGCAAACAAGAAACCAAGCAAACCACTGCTACCACTCTTAACCACCGGAAATTGGCACAAAAAATACAAACACAGAAACGGCGCCAAACCACCCTACAAAAAGGCTAATACAAACAAATCGGTCTACTAAATGAAAAAGTTAGTTCAAACACCACCACAAAAAAATCTTATTATGCAAATTTAAAATTCTTGATTCAGTTAGAACCTAAGTTCAAAAATCCAATACTAAAATTGTTACAGTTTACAGACTAATCAGATAAAATATCTCATTTTGACTACCAAAAAACTCAAAAACTAATCATTTTAAAAATCTACAGAATAATTCAAATCAATTCTACAGAATTGCTCAAACGAGTCTCGTCAGATGGCATGACTACTACCTGCGGATTCTCGAGCCAACAAAATGATGCGCCTGCTGCTGCCGCTGCTGATGCGGCACCACCAGTCGATGTGTCAACATTAGCATCTGTTTGCTCAGCAGCAGCTGTGTGCTCCTATCTTTTCTTCAGCCCTCTCACTCTCTATCCACAAGCCTATCAGCAACGACGGTGACAAGATCGACAGCAGAAGCAGCAGAAGCCAACATGTAGTCGGCAAAAAAACTGTTTTCTTCTTCTTCTCCTTCAGCTGCTGCTGCTGCAGTTGCAGCTCTTACCTGCACGACAACACACAGCGAGCAGCTTCAAAACAGGCTTGATTTTTTCGCTGCCTGACCAAATGCCGTAAAAAGGGCTGTGCAACAGAAAGAAAGAGAATTTCCACTTTTTACTCACCCTCTCTCGGCGACTGCCGACTCATCTGAACAGAAAAAGATTAACACGCCGACGCAGCCGACGACACTGACGCCGAAGCCGAAGCTAACGAATTCAGTGCCAACTAACCAGTACTAATTCTCTCTCTCTCTCTCTCTCTCTCTCTCAGAAGAAGAAGAATAATTCTCGTTGTGTGACTCACTGGTGCAACAACCTCAAAGAGAGGAAGTGAGGCGGCTGGTGGCGGTTGGTGGCAATCAATCTTCCGCAAAAGCGGCAGCAGAAACCGATGCATATCAGCGTAGTAATATCATTTTGCATGACAACAACTTTCAGAGAAGAGAAGGAACCTCAGCTCAGCTGCTGCTGTTGTCACTGGGCAACCTCAAACCTCAAACTATTTTCCACTTCTTGTTGTTTTGCATCACTTCTTTTGATCTCCTCTAAAGCCTAGTTTACCAAATACTACCAGCAACAACAGTGCTCAATACGTCAGAACACATACCAGCATCACCAAAACTCAGGCATCAAATCTACACTTTTTCCTCTCACTTTCGCTCAGTTTGTCAGACGATACACTGTCAGTCAGTCAACACTACCACCACCACCTCCTTATCAATTGAAACCCAAGAAACAAGTAAAAAAAGAAAAATAAGAAGAAAACAAAAAACCGTTTTCTGACTCAGCAGCAGCAGCTGTAACAACTGCCACCACCACCTGTTGATGGCGTCTTTGGAGCAGTCTGAAGTTGATTTTCATCACCTACTTTTGATAATGATGATCAACTGTGCGACTTATCAAAATCTCTAAAACTTCAAAGCAAAAACGATGCATTTTTCCATTCCCGACACGACGCACTGCCGGGACAGCTCGGGCAGCTTTGTGGTACGTAATTCTCTTTTTGGTTATTATTTATGAGCACATCTTTCCTCATGAATAATTCACTCCCATTATCACCACCACCATCATTACCACCTTTCACTTTCACCACTAGACGTACAACATTCACATCAACGGCTCCTTTCACTGCTCCCTTCGCTACCGACAGCTGTACCAGTTTCACCTGCAGGTAATCCCCCCACCCCCACAGAAAAAACCTCCTAAAACCAAAAAAACTAAAAATTTACTTCTTTTTTAGCTAAAAAGCACCTTCGGCGGCGCCTCCCTCTGCCCCTTTCCCCCAAAGAAGCTCTTCGCCCTGAGCGCCAAACAACTGGAAGAGCGGCGATCCTCGCTGGAGAAGTTCCTCCAAATCGCCAGCCAGGACTCGGAGATCGTCGCCAGTCCGCTCTTCAACGACTTCCTTCTCTCTGCCCAGCAGGACACCCACCTCTCTGCAGAGGCTCAATCTAAAACAACGCCTTCTTCAGAAACAGCTGGTCCCCGAATCCTCGAAGTCCACCAGCAGCTAAACTCCGTTCAGACGACCGTCCGCCTCTCGGTGGACGTCAGCGAGAACAGCGCCACGGTGCTTCGACGCTGGGCCACCGTAATTGGCCTCGGTGAGCGCCTGCTGCCCTACTTTTGCCTGTACCTCGTTCGCCGGGTGGAAACGCCCTCCTCGGTAGACTTTCGTGTCGTCCGGCGACTGGCCAACTACGAGTCACCCTACCTGACGTTGGTGGCCAGTGAGCGAAAGCTAAAAAACAGCAGTTCACAAATTAAAGTCCAGAATGGGACTTCTTCGAACCCTCCGTCTTTCCTGGTGATGATCCGCAAGTCCTACTGGGACGCCGCCCTCGACGAGGACCTCTTTGGGGACCGGGTCGCCCTCAACGTTCTCTACCTGATTGCCCACCACGAGGTGGAGAAGGGCCATGTGGTGGCCAGCAAGGAGGTGCGACATCGGCTGACCGCTCTCCAGGCCATGGGAGAGAAGGTCGAGGTAAACAAAAAAGAGAAAAAGGAGTTTTTGAAGATTATTTTTCTAACTTTTAAACTCCTTTTTTTGTAGTATCTCCGCCTCGCCCGAACGCTCAAGTTCTACGGGTACGTGCACTTTGAGCCGTGCACCTGTGATCACCTCTTTGCGCTGGCGACCTTGAATGGAGCAAGTAGAGCTGACGATAATAATTTCATCAGAAGTAGTAGTAGACAGAGTAGCCCGGTGAAGATCTGCGCCGGAAATCAGGAGCTGGTGGTGCGGCTGGTGGGCAGTAATGTAAGAGTAGATTTCTGAAAGCTTTTCCTAACAAAAATGATCAAACTTCTAATCCTAAAACTTAAATTCACACAGGAGGAAACTGTCTTTCGGGTAATTCGCATCAAGTGCTGGCGCCTGACGACGTCCTCATCTTCAGGACCTAAAACTTCGAATGATTCCGAAGATTCTGGATCAAGAGAATCCTCCCAGCACCGCTACGAGCTTTCCTTCGAGTACCTGGTGAAGCAGGGCACCCTGCTGTGGATCTGCATCAGCAGTCCCCAGGCGGTGCTCATCAGCACCTGCCTCCAGGCGATGGTCGAGGAGATGCTCGTCCGGCGGGAGGGCAAGAAGTTCCGCTCCGAGGGCCTCTCCCTCCACTACCACACCAGTCCGAGCTTCTCCAGTGCGGTCAGCACGAACTCCACTAGTTCAAACTCCACTTCAACTCCTTCAACAACCTCCAACGATAATCATCCAAACGGCCAACCGGAAAGTGAGCCGGCGGTGAAAGGTGACAAGAGTTCCGCCAACTCCTCAATGAGCTCCTCCATGAGCACCACCAGTAGCAGCAACAACAGCAGTCCAATCGAGATTATCGATTCCAGCCATTCAGGCGGCAAAAATCCAGCAAACGGCGGAGGCAGCAGCAAACAAGTGGTCCGCTACAGTCGTCTGGTGGAGAACAACGTCTTTGATGAGATTGGCGAGGAGGATCTCTGAAAGAAAAAAAAGTTAAAAAAATCAGTTTTCAAAAATCGCCACACATTCCACTTACTTACCCTCTCTCTTTTGACTCATTTTTGAAAGTCCACAAAGTCCACAACGCTTGCATTTCCTTTATACAAACCCCCTCCACCTCTTTATTACAAGAACCCATGAACTTAATTTCCTCTCCTTCTACAAAAATCTCCGCTTTACAACAATAAACAGAACTCCACTCTTTTTAACCGAATTTTACTATGAGGCACTGCCAAAGGCGACGCTGACCTCCTCGTCGGCTTCGCGGGCAAAGGCGCCCGCCTTGTAGTAGGCCCGCAGGCGGAGCAGCGCCTCCGGGGGAAAGGAGAGGCGGACAAAGGGCGACATGACCAGCTCGCGGACGACGGCGTACTTCGCCTCACGGCCCTCCGCCGTCGTCTCCGTCCGCCGGTCGAGGAGGTAGTCGAGGAAGGCTGTTGGGCCACCCTGGGCCCCGGTGACCAACGCCTGCTGGCCCCAGGCGGTGGTGGCGAGAACGCGCAGCAGGTTAAGAGCGGGCAGGCGGAGCTCGGGCAGTGGCTCGGCGAGGATGGCCATGAGTTTTGGGAGGCCGGCGCCGGCCTGGTCCACCTGCTGGTACCACCTCTCCGTCAGCTGGGCCGCCTTCGAGCCCGGGTCCGAGTCGTCGGTCAGCTCGAGCATGCTGGCGAGGGCGGAGAGGGCTCGAGCCTTCAGCTCGGTAGCTCCCACGCCGGTGATGATGGCGGCGATGCGGTCGAGGGCGGCCGTCGCCAGTGTCGGCTTCTGCTCGCCGACGAACCGCTTTCCGGCGTTCTTCCGACAGAGGTAGGCGACGCTGTCCACGGCGAGGACGAGCGATTCGGTGCTAGAGGAGTTTGGGGAAAGCATCGCCAGCAGGCGAGCCTCCAGCAGGTCGCCGTACTTGCTATCTTCAAGAACTGAGAGGTCAAACTCGGCGAGGCGGATGAAGAAGTTGATGCAGCCGGGGAGGATAAGTGCGTCCCAGATGTCCTCCTCACCCTCTCCTCGACCTTCTTTCTTCAGCTCCAGCCGCTTCGCCACCGATTGCAGCACCGAGGTGGACGTCCGCAGGTAGGCGATAGTGTGCGGCTTCGAGGCGAGGTCGGTCATCAGCTTGAGCATGTTCAGGGCGACCAGCGGGTCCACCGAGAGCTTCGCCTCAAAGTCGGCCACCAGCTCGGGCAGCAGGCCATTCGCTTTCATCATATCCAGCTGCAGCTGACTGGCGGTGGACACGTCGACCACTACCTCGTAGAGGCGAATCTGCACCGTCTCGCGGTCCACCGTCTTCAGGTTCTTCAACCGCTTCTGGCTTGCCTGATCGGCGGAGTAGCTGCCCTTGTAGTCCTTCAGCTTGCGCAGCTCCTCGATCAGCACTGGGCTGAAGAAGTTCTGGCGAAAGGCCTTCGCGGCCACCACCGAGATGTCGTGGGCGGCGGCGGCCACTCCGGTGTCCTCGGCGGCCAACAGGCGGACCGTCGAGCGGAGCAGGCCGTTGATGTTCACCGAGCTGTTCACCACCACCTTCAGCTGGCCCTCGCTACTGAAGACCGGCCTGACCAGTTTCTTCAGCCACAGGTCGACAATCTGCAGAGGGCGGAGGGCGCCGTCGAGGCCATCGACGACGTGGTCGTAGTACTTGACTAGAACTTCGCCGCCGTTCAGCGCCTCCAGCAGCATGCTCATCACATCGAGAAGTTCTACTTGGCCGGGAACGGGAGTGCCCGCGGCAAACACCGGCGAATTGTTGAAGAGGTCAAAGAGGCGACCTAGGTCGAGCTGGCCGGCAATGTCGCGGATCTGGCGGTAGTTGGAGGCGATGAGCAGGGCGTGCAGATTCGAAACTTCCTCGACAAAGTCCACCTCTTTTGGTTGTTGATCAGTGTTGACCAGTTTGCCGATGCTCAGCAGGAACTTCTCCTTGAGGGCCTGGTCTTCCTTGGCTCTCTCCTGCTGTTGAAGGTCGTCCATGGTGTGCTACTTTTTTAGAAAAGATGCTCAAAGTTGGAACAAGATGGCTCAAAAAGACTTGACGCAACGAGAAGTAGAAATGAAAAGAAGAGATGACAGTGCCGCAAAAAATGTGCACATTCATTTGGTGCCAAAAATCGCCGCTGTCGTAAACAGACTGCCGTACGCAGAGGACGTGCTTGCGGCGAAAAACAAACGATAAAATTTTGACCGGTTTTTATTGTGCCAGAAAACCAGAAAGAGGCTTTTTGAAATGCTTATGTACAGAAGAATAATGAATAGGTTATGTTAGGAAGGGATGTGCAAACGAGTGGTGAAACTGAGGAATGAGAAAGATGTTATAAGAATTGTCGTAAGTGACGGATTTTCAAAAGATACCTTCAATGATGCAGCTAATAAAATCTAGACCACTTTTCACTGAATGCCCAAAAAGTCGTCCATTAGCGTACCTGTAAAAAGTCAGCACAAAAAAGTTAATCCTCAGAATGCTAAAACAGAACACCATCAGCTTACCAATCGCAAAGATGTCCGTCGCGTCGACGCGAATGCCCACTATCTTCACGCGAATCTCATCGTCCTGGTTGATTATCATCTCGTCGTCCTTCGTCTTGTAGCACGGCGGATTGGCGTTCGGGTCGAACTCCATGTCGGCGGGAATGGAGTGCCGGGAGATGAAGCAGGAGAGCGGGCCAATCTCGGTGAAGATGCCCACCTTGTTGATCTGCGTGACGATGGCGTCGAGGACCTCGCCCTTGAAGGGCCGGAAGACGATCGCCTTGTACTTGACGAGGTAGGTGACGAAGCCGGTCCCCGACTGGATCACCCCGTCGCCGATGCTGTCGATGGTGAGCACGGCGATGACGAAGCCGTACTTGCCCGAGCAGGTGCCCTCAACCTCCTTGAACAGCTTCTTCTTCACCGTGTCCAGCAGGTTGGGGCCAAAGTACCGCGGGTGCAGCTGAATCTCGTGCTCCAGCTGAATGTGGTAGAACATTTCGAGGAAGGGGAGGGGGAGGAGATGCTTTTGGAATAGAAGTTTAGAGGTTTCAGAAACTGTTTGAAGTTGTTTTTGTTTGAGTTGCTTTGTCTGGAAAGTGAAAAATAAATCCGGCGCTTCGGCTATTTCATGCAGACAGCACTTCTGTGCAAAGAGCTGCTTCTGTGGAAAGTGCCACCGCGGCGGCAGCAAAAAACGCCAATTTTTGGCGCCGTTGAGGAAAAAGACTTGTCGACTTCGAAGAACAAGATTTTTTTCGTTTGATGAAGATAATGTCCATCAAGAGTTAGAGGGCAACAAATTATCGCCCCTTCTTTTGCGAAGATAAAAAATCACCATAATCATTGCCGACTTTAGCTGGATCAGTTCAGTGAAAGTGCGACTTTGCTTCGATTTCGCTTCGGTTGCCTTGGAAACGGCGGAGTTCTATTTTGTTGCGTCAACAAATCCACACTACCCTTTTGAAGCCCTTCCATCTTCAAAACTTTCAAAACTATCGTCTTCAAGCAGCGATCATGAGCGCCATCAGCAAGCTAACCACTGACTCCTCCTCCTCAACTGATGACGGCGGCAGCCTCGACTTCGTGGCCACCTACCAGGCGATGGCCGAGCTGCAGGCGAAGCTCCTCGCCCTCGACTACAGCAAGGCCTTCGTCAGCGCCTACAAGTGTCCGCCCATCAATCGCTACTACTTCTGCCGGCCAGGTGGGAGCCAGGGGGCAGGAGGGCAGCAGTTCTTCGCCTTCACCTGCCTTGCCTCGTTTCTGCTGAATCGTCTAAACGAACGGGCCGACTTCAAGGTGGACAGCTTCGACGACCCTAACCTGACGATTGATCGCATCCTCAATGCGGCCGGCGCTCACGTGGACATCTCGGCCTTCGCCAACGCTCGGGCTAAGTTCAAGGCCGGCTTTGGCGGCGAGGTGATCGGCCTTCTAGGCCGCCTCGTCGACAAGGTCTGCCTGAAGGAGCTGCCAACTGCGACTGAACGTGGCTCTTCGAACCTGGTCACCGTCCGCTTCCTCAACGCCGACGGAAGCCCGGTGGACGGAGGCGATGAAGAAGGGGGAGAAGATGAGCTCGACAACGACATCGAGGACGACGAGATCGAGCTGGAGGAGGAGTTCGCCGACTACATCATCGACGAGGAGATGATGGGCCCCGATGGAATGTTTGTCGCCGGTGAAGACGACGGCTGGGACGACGACCCCTTTGGACAGCAGGCAGAGAACGAGAAGAAGCTGGCGATGATCACCGCCAGCACCGACCTCACCGAGTGGAAGCTGGAGCTGGAGCGCATTCTGCCGCAGCTGAACGCCCGCCTGCTGGGGCAGAGTATGCTCGGCGGGGGCGGTCGAGCTGGTATGAACGGCTCCAGCAGCATTGACACCGAGTGGCGGCTGCACTACGCCGCCGCCACCGCCCAGAACGCCACCATCAAGGGCGTCTACGGGCAGACGGCGGCGCTGGTGGGCGCTCTGAGTGGGGAGATACGGGCGGCACTGGAGAAGATTGACGCCAAGGAGGGTGAGTAGTTGTTCGATTTTAATACCCTTAAAAACCCTAACCTTTTCCCTTTCTTTTCCCCCAGCCTACCTGCGCTCCAACTGCGCCACCATCCTCGCCGAGTGGGCGACGGTGCGGGAGCGCGCGGAACGCCTTCGCGCTGCCTTCCAGGCCGTCCACGACGAGACCGCGGAGAAGTCGGCCCGGCTGGCGGAGCTAGGCGAGGAGGACCGGGCGACGAAGCAGGCGCTGGAGGAGTACTCGCTGCGGATGACCGACTCCTCGCCGCTGCTGGAGGCGAAGAAGGCCCGAGAGGGGCTGAAGGCGGAGCTGGTGCGCGTCCACCTGCAGATCGGCGTGGCCATACAGACGCTGGTCCGCCACATTACCCTCTACACGTCGCCCGTCTACTGAATACCACCTTAGTCCCAAGTAGAAAGCTGTTTAGAGTGTAGAGACTGTGCAGTCTGCTGTCCTGTCCCATTCCCCGGACCCAGAGAAGCAGGTCAAGACCTGATGGCAAAGTAAACACTGACACTCAAACGCTGACACTCAAAGTTCCCGCGCGCTCAGCCTTAGGCCCTAGCCTAGGCCCCGGAAGCGCCCAAGAGTGTGGACGTGCTCTTTCTCTTTCTCTCTCTTGCAGGCTGGGCCTGAAGGAGCGTATCAGTGGCCAGATAGCTGCGGTGGACGCGCACGCGTCCACCACCACCACTGCTCTGGCCACTGATATGGCGGCGACTACGACCGCCTGAACCTCTACCACTACCACCACCACCACCGCTGATGATTATGGTCGTCGTCGCCGATCTGCCCATCATCATCGTAGTCAGCGGCTCTGGCACTGAACTCTCTCTCTCTCCGCCTGTGTGCGAGCATTCCCCCGACCGACCACAGCTGCTACCACCACCACCACAGGAGGAGAAAGAGAACTGCCTGGAGAGAAGGAGACATTGGCAACAGAAGTGAACTCGCCTTTGTGTGCCTCCTCTCGTCTCGCAGCAGTGTCTCCTCGCACTTCGCCCAGTGTGCCCACAACAGACGACTGCCGCCGCCGCTGCCAAAAAAGCTTTGCAGCCGAATCGTTGGGCGCCAATCGGAGGTTGCCGTCTGTGTGTTGTTGTATTCTGCAGCATCTCTCAGCCCCGGTGCAAAGTGCCGGTTTGTGTGTTTTCAATCATCATCGGCATCATCACTTCTTCACTGCCGCCTGCCTCAACTCGGCAACGACTGCCTCAGCGAAGACGAAGACGATAACAACAACAACATCATCAACATCGGCGCCTCTGGGCAACCACCACCATCACCGCCGATAGTGTGACCAGCATCAGTTCGCTGTTCACTCTCTTGTTTTGTGATCATCATCATCATCGGTTTGCCCCCTTCCTCTACTGCTAACCAATTCCTCTGTGCCTGCCTGTGTCCATCTCGCTGGCGATTCAATTTGCCCCCGTTCTTCACGTCCTCTCTCTCCTTTGGCCTTTTGCCTCAGCTAGCCAGCCAGTGCACTCTGTGCACCAGCACTCGGTGGAATCGCCCAGCACTTGTGTGCACTCTCTTTCTTTCTCTCTCTGGTGCGTGTGTGCGGGGAATACGGTTCAGCGGTGTTTGGTCGGTGTGCATAGGCACAACAAATTGTGAGGTGCACCACCACCAGTAAGTGTGCAGACAAGTGCATCACAAGATTTTGAATCCACCGCCTTCATCATGGGTCCACTGCCAGGAGGGCTGCTCATGAGGAGCCACCGAAGAAGTGGTGGTCATCGTCATCGTCGGGAGGAGGAGATCGTTAGGAGATCATCGCCAGAATTGTCATCACTATCACACCAGCTACCTTCATCATCATCATTATCATCCACATCATCATCGCTGGTATTCTGTCACACGGAGGATGATCAGTGTCTCAGATCAACCTCATCACCTCAACACTCTTCCCTCTTCCCCTCCATCATCAGTCCCTGGTCATCACCCTCATCCTCATCATCTTCTTCTGCAAATTCATCAGCAGCCACCATCACCAACACAACCTCTTCATACTTCTCCTGGAGGTCGTCAAGAAATAGTGGCAACAGTGGTCATCAGCACCTCCCCCGACCAGCATCAGCAGCACTAGTATCTCTGCTCGGCAGCAACATTACCCTTTGCCTCTTTTTCCTTCTCCTCATCGCCTCCCATCTTGTCATCACCTCCAGCCAGGCTGAAAAGGTAAGTCGTTGTCTTCTTCTCTTCTTTTCACCTATCTCCTTCTCCAACTTGTGCTCATAACGCAAATTAACGACCACTGTGTGTTAGTTTTTGCGCTCCAATGGCCTATGTGATTGTAAATGTGAATGTGAGTGTGTGAGTTTGTGATTTGCCTCCTGCGTCTGCAACCACCTCGGATTGCATCCTCTACGTTTCCTTTCCTTTCCCCTTTTATTTCAATTCCACACACTTCAGTCCATCCACCTAGAAGGTAATGGTCAGCAGTGTGTGTGTGTGTGTGCTGAATGAGATGCTCGCTACACCGAAAGCACATTAGCTATTTCAGGCGAAAGAGAAAGAGACAGCCCAGCGCAGCGCAGAAAGATATTTGGTCATAAATAATCGGCTCTTACTGCTGCTGCTGCTGCACTGCACTCCGGTGACAACGACGCTGATGTCGGTGCACTATTGACTTGTCTGCTTTCTTCTATCTACTTCTGCTGCTGCTGATACTGATGTCGAAAACTTCCATTTGTCCCCCTGTGCCTACCTTTATCCACTCCTAATCTATTTGCCTATTTGCCTTTTACCTGCCAGTCAGTGATGTCAGAGAGGAGAGTCCCCTCCGAGTCTCGCGAGAGTCCTTCTGCGAATTGAGCAAGAGAAAATAGATAGATAGAACGAGAGTCGACTTTCACTTTAGGCCATTTTTGTTGCTGCTGCTGCTGCTGCTGGCGTCATCATGACCACAAAAGGTCACCTCATCACGACAGCAGAGTTCTCTCTCCCAAATGACTCGCTCTTCTAGTGTTGTGTTGTGCTGAGTTTGCCACCACCCTGCTCATGCACACTTTTGCTTACACACACACTCTCTCTCTCTCTCTCAGCATGCCCTTCTGTGATATCACTTTAAGTATCCGTTTCACAGTAACGCTGCTGCTGCTGCTGCTGCTTGAGCTAGAACTCCACAAACATCAGCTCAAAATATGAGTCACAGCAGCAGCTTTAAAGAAAGACATGAGCAGCAACGTTATTACTACGGCACTTTTTTATTATTATTGGCGGTGGTGGTGGTAGTACAATGTATGGGCGAGCACACTCCTAGCAGAGCTTGTATTGAGACACTTTGATTACTTTGCCGGATGGCTGGCTGGAGTGCTGATGCTGCTTGCATATACATTACACACATGTGTGAGTGTGAGTGTCTGTGCACACTTGTGTACTTGGCCATCACACAGATGCGCTGCAATGCTGCTCTCCAGCTACTGCTGCTGCTCAAGTAGGCCATCCAGCAAGAATCGCTGATGCTGTCAACCAACTCTGTTGCTGTTTGGCCATCTGCACTAGTAGTGGTGCACTACCGGAGATGAGGCGGATTGCCTACTGCCCCCTCGCTCTCTTATCCTCCGGAAAATGTTGTTAGCAGCTCTGATGATGATGATGATGATGATCAGTCACCGACAGACTTAGAGGTAATTACCGCTAGTTGAGATGAGCATGTTTTGCCCTCTCTCTTTCCCTGATCTGCATCTTTGCGACACGCATTGCAGCTGATTATGATGGTGATGAGTATCACACTGGCTCAGTTAACCACTGCCTCTGCTTAACTAGGCCTGCAGAGCAGACATAATTAATTCACCACCTACGCAGCCCCCTTCTTTGCTGCTTCAACTTCTGCCGTTGTTGTTGTGTCACGGCCAGAGAGCTAACCTATCTGTTCTGCATTGCAAACTAAAATTACTGCTGCCCACTCTTTTGGCACTCTTTTTGCCTTCTCCTTCTTTCATGTTTGTAGACGCATTTCCTTATTTACATCTTCGTCGCCGGCAGCAGCAGCATCAGCAACAGCAGGATCCAGCTAATTAGCTGTCTTTTTTTGTTATTAATGGGCAGGACAGCCGTTTAAGAGTAGAAAAAGAAGTCTGTTGGGCGATTGCACTGTACCTGCACTGCTAAAGTCCACTCTCGAATTGCTGCCACCACCACCACCGCTGCATCATCATATGATATGATCAATGACGGTGGTCGTTTTTCATTTCGGATTACCTGCCACTGCTGAACTGCTAAGGCTGCTGCTGCTGCTGGTGTTGCAATTTACGGTCCTTTGCAAGGAGAAGATGCTGCTGCAACATCTGTCGCACGCATTTGAGACGTGAAAAGTGTCACCCAGACGTGTGCCACCACCTTCACATTTGTTCGGAATCACATCGTCTGATGGTCGCACATTAAAGGTTAAGAGTGCCTCGCACCTCTTTCGCACTGCTCTTGCTTCTCACTAATTGATGCAGCAGCAGCAGCTGGCAATTAGAAGACAGACCTCTGCCGAAGAAGTGCACTTGAGCCAGAAGAAGAAGAGGAAAAAGCTAAGGAAAAAACAAAACTCTACTTTGTTTCTCCGCTTCTTTAGTTTTTTGCTTCTTCTTCTCCTTGAACCTTGCTCTGATTGAGACATTCAGACTGCCGCCTCAGCCGCCGTTCTTCTGTTCTTCAGTTCGGCTGTGTGGGTCTTTCCTCTGAAGTTGTTGCTGCTGAAGCAGACTCTGCAGCACACTTCTTCTTCTCTTGTTGGAGAGGACGCTCTAAGAGGTGAAACCGGTTTTGCCATTCGGCGTGCTTCTTCTTCTGCTTCTTCTGTTTCTGAGAGAGTGCAATAGCATGTGGTGGTTCGCATGGTGTTTAGTACGAGCAACGACAGCAAACTCAAACATACTCACACACACACACACTCGCATTCCATTCCACATCATTCGCCTCACCTTGACTGCCTGCGACCAGTGACTGACTGACTGGCGGCTGGTGGGTGAACTTTAGCCACTGACTTGGGCAACTGCTGCTGCTGTCGGCAGGCAGACGGTGTCGGGCAAACACAACGATCTCTCTTCTGAGTGTTCGCTTGCTCTTGTTGGACCAGTGATCGCGCTGTCTCGGTGACCCTCTCTCTCAAAGAAATTCTTGCGAGCAGAGAGTTCTGTTTTTTTTCTGTGTTGTTGACTGCGTTAGGCAATCAATGAGAGGAGTCTGCTGCTGTTGGTGTCCAATTAGTACTCATGACATGACAGGATTTGGTTGGCCCTTTTAGCTTCCCTTTAGTTTTTGTGTGTATTATTCAGTGTCGCCAGTGTTACCAGTGCCCCTTTCTCCTTTGCTTTCTTGTGCTTTTCTAGCAGCAGTATTATCAGCACTGCACATTTGTGCATGCAAATGGCCTTGTTAGCGTGGACGTGAAAAAGAAAGAGCAGATAGGTTCCAACACAGTTCACCTGAGTCAGAAACTCTCTGTACTCTATTCAAACCTGCGGTAATTCTCTTTCTTTCTCTCTTTCTTCGCTGCTCGGTGTTGCCCTTTTCGGTGACTCTATCTTTCACCTTCTCTGTCCGAGTGTCGGAATTGATGGCTTTCCTCCATTTCTTGATGGCAGTTGAAGGTTGCTCCCAGTGTGTGTGGTTGTGTGTTTGAATGTCACCAGCATATTCAGTTCGGCTCGGTGGAGCACAGAAGGAACAGTGTGCTCCCTCGTCGTTTTCGGTAATTGAATAGATCGATGACGCAGGCTGCTGCCTTTGCCGCTCTATTCACACACACACACTATTCATTGGGCCCTGATTTGAGCTCCTGCTCACTCTCTCCTACTACTTTTGCTTCTGATTTACTTGGGCACCAGCAGCAGCAGCTGAATTGAGCAGCAGCAGCGGTTACCGCCGAAGAAGGGCGCTCGCTAATGGCCCGAGCAAAGGAAGCACAGTTCAGTTCTGCTGCTGCACTTCAAAGCTGCTGCTGCTGCTTCGCTACCACAATTAATCATCACAGCGTGTGCGTCTTGTCACTGACGGTGGTGATGGTGGTGGTGGTGCCCATTGTCTGCTGTTTGCTGAACTGTTTGCTATCGCCTGCTAATGGGCAATCGGCAATAGACACACACACAAACACACAGAGAGTGAATTCAGGCTGTGGTAATTTAGGGTGATCATCGTCATCATCACCACTGATCATCACGGCCAGGCTTTCAGGAACTCGCAGTATTTTTTCTTTTTCTTTTAGGGCTCTATTTGCACAGCCTAAATCAGGGCATTGTCTTTTTTTGTATTGTCCGGTTTCTGCCTGTCTGGTGACAGTGCCGGTATTTCTATCTTTTCATCTTTTTTTCCACTGTCAGCTGACCGAGCTTTAGCTGATGCTGATGCTGATCTTGAAGTGCTTCATCTTCAACTGCTTATTATTATCGCTTCTCATCGCACACACATTTTTTTGCCTGTTCTGTGAAGCATCGAGGGCAAACATTTTTCTTCTTTAGCTTTAGCTTTAGCAGAAGCTGTCGGATCATATTTTTCAACGGCAGCAGCAGCAGCAGCTGTCGACCTGTTTGCAATCTGGAAGTAATCTGCTGTAGCTTCATTTTCGAGAGCAAGGTTGGCTTCTTCACTCAGGCGACCACTGTCCAGTTTTATTTACAGCCAAAAGCTGTCTCCAGAAAGATTGCCCAGTCACTCTGAAAGTTGTTGAGAGTTGTTGTTGTTGTTGTTGAGGTTGAGGTTGTCATCTCTGCCTGGTGATCATCACCATCCTCTTTCATGATATGAACTGACCGACCTGACATCACAACTTCTTCTTCTTCTGCTTCTTCATGACCGTGAAGGCTAGCCCATCATTTTCGCTTGTCTGCGCTTTAGTCGCTGCTGCTGCTGCTGCTGTTGCTCACAGCACAGCCATGTTGGCCATCTGTGTGATTGAGAATCTGCGACTAAAACGGAGGGAAAATAAATACTCAGCAAATTCTGAGAACTTGAAGAAGAGGAGGAGAACATTTTTGTACTGCTGCTGCTTTGATGAAAGCCGAGAACAATCGGTGCCATATGCTGCTGCTTCCTTCCTTCCTTCGTCGTTGATTGTCTTTGCATGTCATCAAAGCTGTGTTGAATTTGTTCGCTTCGCAATTAGTCAGTTTGTTTGTTAAAGAGAGAGGGGGATCCTTTCTTTCCTATTTAAAGTGAAGAATATTCGATGTCAGAGAGATGGCAATTTGTGAAGAAGACGAGACGGAGTTCAACATTGTTGCATTTTAGCTCTTCTTCTTCCTCCGTCTGCTGCTGCTGCTGCTGCTGGCATTCTGCCAAAAGGTGCCGCGAGGCGAATGAGCACCCTGAAAGAGAGAGAGAGAGAGGGGCTCTGATTTGTTCTCGTCTGTTTTTGTGGTGCTCTCTTTTTTCTGTATTAGACCATTCTTTTGGGGTGGTGAATGAATGAACGAACTGATTCGCCGATGATTCAAGCTTGGGGACTTGCAATTGCTTTTCTCGCTCTCTTGGTCGGTCTCAATCGCAATTAGCGGCGGCTGCTCCTCTGCCCGACACACTCACACTCACAAACTATAATTACGAGCAGACTGTGTGTTTGGCTCGTTTGGCACTTGACTCGGGCTCCACACTCAATCTAGTGTGTGATCCCCCTCCACTTCTTCTCTTCTCTCCTATTTGAGCTTTGGTTTGTTTTATTTTTATACCCTGCCGGCACTGAGAGAAAAGGCGGCGGTCGCAGCGGCTGATTTTTTCCGCCGCTGTTGTGATGTGCCGGCTGCTATTTTCGCGATGTGTTCCTTCTCTTTCTCTCCCTTCTTTCTGTGAAGACTTCACTTCTTCCATATTCTGCAGAAAAAGAGAAATAAGGGAAGCAGCAGCCGGGGACGACAGCAGCAGCAGCAGCATTGGCAGTATCTTAGCAGCTCACTGCTTTGGCCTCGAACAGTGGCCGCCGAACTAAAGAGGAGGAAAGTCTTTTGCTTTCATTTTCTTTTTCTCCCATTCTCCCCTTCTCACTTCCGACTGCACTGTCTCTGGTGTGTACAGTGCTCGCTGACGGAGTTCAATGAATGATTGCACTTTTTTTTGGTGGCAGCCGTCGTGGTAGTACTACGGCGACTTCACTCTATTGCTATGGTGACTCGAAAACTTCCCCACTCACTCCTGGTTTGTGTGATTGCCAGGGCAAAGACAGATTTGGGTTGGAGAAGTGTTCACCTGAAAGTGAAGCAGGCATTGCAGGCATTGCAGTTCATGTTGCGGTCATGTGAGCTTTCACTGCACCTCGGCAACGACTGCCACTCTCGGTGACCTCTCTCTCTCTTGGTCGATCGATTTCTCGAGGGCTGCTGCTGCTGCTGCTGAATCCTCGAGGCGACAAAATCGGATTTTGGGGCTTATTTGTCTGTCTGTCTGTGTTTGTTTTTGTTGGCTACCGTAGCTGCCTCTGTTCTGGCTGATCCGATTGAGATTGATCCAATGAGGGTGAGAGCACCACATTTGCACACCACATATGCTTTCTCCAGGGAGACCGCTGCTCTTGAGCCGCAGCCACTGCTTTTTCTGGACTTAATTAGCAGTGGTGGTGACTGCTGGTTTCGGTTTAGACCTGAGAGTGCTGCACTCACTTGGTAATTTTAAAGTGCTGCTACTGCTGCCTTTTCATTCCTTTCTCCAATTCCGCTAATTACTCTAATTGGCCGTGTGTGTGCATGTGTGTTTGCCTGCTGTACAATTGGTAGTAGGGCCACGTTCAGGTCTCCACTGCTGAAGGAAAGAGTGCGATTTTTTGCTGCATTATTATTGTTGGTTTTGCAGAACCAGAAGAAAAAGGAGGAAATGACCATCTCTCTACACACTCACACACTGCACTGTCATTAGGCTAATCTAATTTGGCCCTTTTCACTCTAGTAGTAGAGCCTTTCTGCTCGCTCATTCTGCCTGTTCTCTGTGTCCTGGTCACCGAGTGCACCGCGAGCTTTCCTCCCCACTTCATCAGGATTAGTGTCACTGGTGGGTGGCACACCGCTGTTGCTGCTTCTACTTCTCTACTGTAAGCTAAATTGATCGTACGGCAATTACAATGACAATTGGAAAGGATTGCCTGACTGCCTGCCTGACAGCGGTCACCAGCAGCAGCAAATGAGAGACAGGCAGCTCAACTCTTTAGTTTTAGCGCTGTCTGACAGAGCAAGTGAGTAAGCCACAGACATTCGCCACCAGTGCTTCTTCAGCCATCGTCACTGAAGCTAATTTGGTGATGGTGGTGGTGGCGGTGTGATAAGTATCAGTAAAGTATTGTGCCTGTGTACCTATCCTCTCTCTCTTTCTTTGCTTGGCAAGCACAATTTGCATCGCCGCCATCACCGCCATTTGCCGGCAGCAGAAATGAGTGAGTGGTGGTGGTAGTGTTTTGCCTCATTATCGAGTTATGTCGCGACTGACCCATAAATGGGAGAGAAATAGAGAGAGGAAGGTTCCTCATGGACACCGCTTTTTCTTTTTCCTTTTTTTCTTTTTCCTCCTTTTTGCTCTCTCTCGCTCCCTGCGGTGGTGTGTGTTGTTGCACTTCTTTTTCTTCCCCCCTCTTAAAGTCCAGTAAAGTACATTTGTTTGATTTATGATTCCAAGTTGATAGTCTGCTGCTGCTGCTGCTGTGCGGCATCATTTCCGAGACCAAGAGGAAGAAGAAGAAGAAGATACTTTGCCTAAAAATAGTGAGCTTGTATATAAAACCGGAGAGAGCCTGCCTGGCTGGCTGTGCAGTAGAGTAAAGTAAAGTGCCATTTCATTTTTATTATTTGCTCATAATATCAAAGTGAGCGAGTGAGCACAGCATCAAGGCATTTAAATCGGCTTACAAATGAGACTCTGCTGTGCAATTGTCTTCTTCTTCTTTTTCTGAGTTGCTCGAGGTGATACTACTTCTCACTACGACTGTCTGGACTCATTTTCTATCTCTTTTTCTATTTTCTACTTTCCTAAACGGTCAGAAGCGACTGAATCCGCAACCAGCAATGACAGCAGCGACACGCACCAGCAGTGTAATAGCTGCTTGATAGCAATTTTGTAGGACACATTCAGTTTTTTTACCATTCTAGACCTTCTGTTCCATTTGGTGTTTCACTACTATTTTTTGGGGAAAAAGAGCAGAAAAACACATTGCACAGCAAAACAACACAACACAACAAGCTGGCAAACAAACACACCATTAGCTAACGGTTACAATCTATTACATTACATTGCCTAGCCTAGCCTCTTCTCTTTGCCTGCACAGTTGGCTCATCATCAACGAAGATGATGATGGTGATGACTGTGTTTAGAGGAAGAGGAGGGTTTGAATACCAGCACCACCACAGAGCACTCTCTTACCACTCACTTATCGAGCATTATTGTTATCATCTCTCCTGCTCGCCACCACTACTAATTTGGGCATTTTTTGTACTCACTCTCTCTCGGTGCTGCTTATCGATTGAGCGATTTTACTTTTCCTTTCTTTCTCTGTCTGCTATGTTGTACGACTGTGGTGAGAGTGGTTGTACAGACAGTAGTAATACCACCACGATCCCATTTGCCTGCTCTGCAGGAGAAAAGGGAATAGAATAGGGAAAGTGAGTGAGTGCACAAAGGTGTGTAGGAATGACAGCAGTCTGACTGACTGACTGCAAATCGATTGATTCACTCTCTCACTTCTTGGTTAGCTGTGTGTGGTGGCTTCCGTTTTTATTCCACCGCTGGTCCCAGCCCCTTACCCGTTTTCCCCTCTCCCTTTCCTTTCCCCCACGCCACGCGTCACTTGCTGCTGCCTTCCTAATCGTTTCATTATCATGCACCATCATCATCGTTATTAATAATATCGCCCATAATATTCCCCCTCTGCCTTTCATTCATTCTTTCCCTCTTCTCCCTGAATTTCCTTCTCCTGTTTGCCCTTTCCCTCCCTCTCTCTCCCTCCCAAATGCACACACGTTCGGTCCATACAAATGAGAGCTCAGTCAGTCAGTTCGGTGGTGGTTGTTCTGAGCTTCTCAGGTCTCCTCTCCTTCTTCTCATTCGGGCTATATTGTCTGCCGCTAAACAGCGACAGTGAATGAGAAGAGGCGAAGTGTACGACAACAAAGCAAAAGCAGCAGAGTATTATGAATGGCAATGATGGTCGGTGAGTGTGTGTGTGTGTGTTGGTATTCTCTCCCTCCTGTATATAGATTGAGCCCCTCTCCTGCCTGTTTTTCTCAGCCATAAATCGGACCAATTGTTTGGGCGCTTTCCTCCCTTCTTTTGTGTACTCTCATACTCTCGCTCGGAGTTGGTGTTTAGGGGATAGACTTCCATGCACTCTCACTCCTTTCCCCACTGCCTTCCTTCAAACTACTTCTCCTCGGGAATTCTCCCTTTTTTCCCTCCTGTTGTGTGTTTGTGTTTGCACTCTCTGCGTACAGTCGACGGAAGTTGTCGCTGTGATTTGCTCATTTTCGGCAGTTGTAGAGTGCACTGTATTTGTGGCACATATTGTAGAGCAGATTGCCCTTCTTCACGTGTTGTTTGGAAAGTAGTAAAAGCAGCAGCAGCAGTAGGTCTGAAAAGTCAGCAGTTTGAATCGATTTTCATTTTACTACTGCTATTTACTACCAGTCCCCTGTTGTTGGTGAAGGCAATTTGAGGGGAGAGTGCAAAGCTAGCTGGCTCTTCTCGGAAGTGTCACAATGGACGGTGGTGTGATAGCTGCTGCTGCTGCATAGTAAAGTCTTCTTTTTCTTCATCTATACACCACCAAAACTGGTGGCTACCATGACAATGGCGGCTCGATAATCTCCTCTCTCTCTCTTTCCACCGTTGATGTTGACTCTCTCACATCGGGATTGCTGCTGTCTCAATTGCAGTGGCTGCTGCTGCTGTTGCCGTCATCACTGCTTCCAACCACTGATGGCATTCTTCTCACACAGCTGAACATGGCTGACTTATTGATTGACAGTCCCCTCTGCCAACTGTCAACTGGCTGGTGGTGGTGCTGGTGACTTTCTCCCCGCACTGCAAACGATTGCTTCTTTGTCAGTATTTGCTCACGAGACAGACTGACTGACTCCGCTTACTCTTACTCCTTACTCCTAACACAGTGACTTCCTCTCACTTAGTTACAGTCAATTAGCACAGCAGTGGGAGGAAGAAAACGGGTAAAAGAGCAAAAGAGCAGCACATCTCCTCCTCCTCCTCCTCCTCAACGCATTTCTCTCCATTAGCGACACTTTGTGAAGATGAGTTCTACTACTGCTGCTGCTGCTGTTAACTTTAGTTGAGATGTCTCCGGTGTGTGATCAGCAATAGTGTTCAATTGAGTTGTTCTGTCCTTTCCTCCTTTCCAAACATGTGCTCTGGTTGTCACTGGCGATGGAGATTGCTGCTGCTGCTGCTCCGGATGGAGTGTGTCTATCTGCTTTACTTTTGCTTCTTTTCCTTTTTGCTGTTTCTTGTTACAAGAGCCACGAGCCGCTAAGCGACCTTATCTTTGCCTCCTCTCTAGCTGTCTTGTCCTGTCCTGCTGCTGCTGCTCTTGCCACTTCAAATTGATCACCAAGAACAGCACCACCACCACCACGTCTGGCAGCCAGATGAGTCACGAGCCACAACTCGAGTCTATATTCTTCTTCTTCTTTTAAACAGTTGAAGAATAAGCTTCTTCTTTCTATTCTCTACTCCCTCCCTCCCTTCCCCCGTGTCTAACTGTCTTTTAATTGAGTGAAGCTGTAAGTTCTTTTGCTGCTGCTGCTCTGATCTCTGCTTCCGCTGCCGACGCTGCTGTTGCCTCTGCAAAGATGTTGTTACTTTGGTTGCCTTTTCTCTTTTCAGCTGCTGCTGCTGCTGAGAGGTCAAATTCTGGAGGGGAGAGGGTCAACAGATTTTTCTTTCTGCTAGCTCAGTCGTGTTGGCAGATTGTTGGCTCGCTCGCTGGAGCGGATCATCGTCGTCGGTTTTCAGCAGAATATAGTCTGTCTGGCGGTCTTTTGTCATGCTGCTCACGCTTTCCTCCTCTCCTCTTCAATGGTTTTGTCCCATACTGTGAGCTGCTGCTGCTGTAACTCAATCGGTCAGCAGAGAGATGTATGCACACATCCTCGCTCTTTCTTTCTTTCTCGCTGTGACAATGTGCCCAAAGCTGCTCATCACCATCATTTGATAGCAGCAGCAGCAGCACTTGGCCCTTGATGCCAGATGCTGCAGCAGACCGGTGCTCAAGTGAAAGATGCATCGATGAAAGAATTGCGTAAGCCTCGCCGGATGTGGACGATGTGCAATTTGATGTCGCTGCTGCTGCTGCTGCTGGGGTAGTGTACGGCAGATGCACTCGAATTGATTGCCTTTTTGCACCGCCGCCACCACCGCTGCCATTTAATTGGCATTAATGCAGGAGGCAGCAAAAAATGTTTTGTGTTTCTTTCTTGGTACTGTGGGGTGGCCAAGTCTTTCCCTCCTACTCTACTTTTTCATCTTTTTCATTTCATTTTATGATCGTCCTTCTGATCGTCCTTCGTGCTCTGGCCACTTTGTTGCCCTTCTCTCAACTACTGTGGTGGTGGTGCCTTATTGTGTGCCAACTTTTCTATTTTTCCTCCTCCTCCTCCTTCTCTTTTCCAACGTCTATTTACTTATTGATTGCCCACTTGCACGACATGCACTTCTGGACACTGGACTGGAAGAGAATGACACACTGCTGAGGGCCAGCAGTTTTTTGTCCACTTCTTCTTCAAGTGCTCTTCTCGGAATTACAACTGCCCGTAGGCGGCGAGGTGGTGGTAGGCGAAATGAAGAAGATATGAGCAGCAGCAGCAGGACAAGGCCGTAGCCGTAAATGTGTGTCGTCTCAGATGGCACACTGAAGAAGTAGTCTGTGTGATGTCTGCCGACGAAGACGACAAAGTCGAGTCTTATTAGCAGAGAGAGAGAGAGGCCCACAAAATTGATAATCGCCCAGTGCAGTTCGACGATATATCGCCGCCGCTGCTGCAGCTGATTATTGGCACAGTTAGTTCGTTGCTTCGTCTTTTGGCAGCAGTGTTTCGAGCTTGTTTGCTCTTGCCAGTGCTGTTGCTGCTGCTAAAGATCTATTGCTGCCCAGGCAGACTAAAAAGCTGAAGCTTTGCGGTGGCCGAAAAAACTTTCTGCAAAGCCGCCGCCGCTGCCACTGAGTGAAAAAAGTCCGCCCGTTGTGTTTAGCTGTGCCACAGTGGCTAACTGTTCTTTGGGGAAACGTGTCTGCTCAGACCTCTTCTTCCTCTTCTTCCTCTTCTTCCTCAGCTAGGACCGGCGATTAATTACAGACACTGGCGAGAGCACACACACACTGCCAGCAACTAATGACTCTCTTGTTGTTCCTAATGCTCGCTCCTTCGCTCGTTGTTGTCCGGTCAATGATTCATTTGGCAGCGGCAGCAGCAACAGCAGCACAGTTGACACGAACTTTGGGGCTGTTATCTCTGACTAGTGCTGTGCTGTGTTTGCCAGTGCCTTTTTTCGCCCACGATCTGCCCAACGCGTTGTGTGCCAGGCTTACAACCAGGCAAACAAACAACAGCACTAGTCACCTGATGAAGAAGAAGAAAGTTGAGCTGACGAAGAAATCAGTCTGCTGTTGTTGTGCGCGTTCACAATCGCCGGCAAACAACTGCTGCCTTGCACAACTCTCGTTCTCCGTAGTTGGTCCTCTTCTTCTTCTACTTCTTCTTCGAAGTTGATGAACGATAACACTTTTCGATTGCAAACACACACAAACACTTTACTCTCTCTCTCTCTTTCACTTTCCGCCCGTCTGTCCCTAATCGGTGGCAAAGTGTGAGCTAGCTGGCAAATCTTGATAGTTGTTGTTGATCTTGTTCTTTTGCTCTTTTGCCCTCTCTGCTGCTGTAGTCAAACTACTGCTGTGTGTTTTCACGTCCGCACGCTAATGAAAACGAAACGAGTGACAGTGTTTTGTACAGTGTACGGTGAAAATGTTTGCCATTTTATGTGCTGAATGTTTACGGAAGTTGTAGGCCAATCTTAACATTTAGCCCAACACCAAAGCACTAGTTCACTGGGCAATTGAGTGTGCCTAAAGGAGAAGGGGGTAATTTGAATGGTAATTGCCGGTTTTGCGGCGAACGAGCACTGAAAGATGGGCTGCACTTTTGTCTCATCTTCTTCGTCGTCGTCCTTGACTTGAATTGAAAAGTGCTGCTGTAGTAGACGTGCATTTGATTAAGTGCAGGCCATCAATTGCCTCTTTTTGTTGTTGTTGTTGTTTTAGTCGATCGATGTTTGAGCTTCTTGTCTGGTAGTACTAGTAGTCGGTTTTCCTTCTAATGGGTCACTGAGCTTTCATGCGGCGGCGGCAGCTTAATCGACCTATCTTTTCACCCCCACCCCTTCTTCTCCTTCTTCTCTCTATTTTCCTAAGCAGCCAGTCAGGCAATCAGCCCGCTAATAGAGCTCATTAATTGGCCATCGAATGCCATCGTTGCCGCGAAATGCAATCGCCCTTTAATCTGCCTCCTTCTTCTCCTTCTCCTCCTCGGAATGGCCATAAACATCGAGGTTGCAGCAGCAGCAGCTCTTGTAACCCTCTTTTCTCCTCTTTTCTTTTCCCCATTAACGATCAATTGCTGCTGCTGCCAGTTCACCTTCATTTCAGTTCAATTTAGGCTAGCTTCATTCCATTTCCCCTCTTGACCCTCTTTGTTTTTGGGGTCTCCACTTTTTCCCCTTTTTTTCCTTCTCAAGTGGCAATCTTCTACTTTGCCTACTTTGCAGTAATGGCGCACATCTCAATTTAGTACCATGTTAGTAGAGAAGCACGCGTGCTGCTGTTGTTGTGCTGCTGCATGTGCTCAAATTACAGAGTAGACCTAAAATGGCGGCAGCAGCTTTTAGAATAGCTCAAACAGATTAACTATGACGGCTAAAACCTCTCTGTCGTACAAAGTTTAAAGTGGAGAAGAGTGGATGCTGTACATACTTGAAAAATGAGAGTGAGTGTGATACTCAATACCCCGGATTCAGCCGAATCAAAGGTGGTAGTAGTAGTAGTAGTACTCGAGTAGGATTTAGTTTGGAAGCAGTTGAGCAGGAGTACATCCTGAATCCGCGAGAGTACATCGATTGACGACGGCGGATTTTTCTCTTGTACAGAATTGACACACAGAGGCACTCATCGATTGTCGATGACGGGCAATTAGGCACGGCCTAGACTTTGTGACGTGAGCACTGTTCAGTGTGTTCTAGTGTACGCAGACAAAGCTAATTACCACAAGAACTGAACTGCCTAGACACACACACTTCACCATTTCATTTCTGGTGCAGGCTCAGTTCAGGCTTCATTTGTCGCCCATTTATCGCCCATTGCACTGCTGCTGCTGCTGCTGCTGGTGCTTTTGCTGGTGCCGCCGTGATGAGAATGCCTAATTGGGTTGCGGCACGAGAGTCTGTTTCTGCTTCTACTTCTTCTTCAGTGCAGTTTGTGAGCCCCTCCAATCTAATTGAGTCAATTAATAGAGTAGTTGAAGAGGGGAGTGAGAGAGCCGGCGATAAATGAGAGCAATCGAATTGAAATGAGGGTTTTCTTGGTAGTGGTGTGCTCTTTTTCTTTCTCTTTTTGTTTGATTTTACCTTGCTCACTTTACTTTTCCAATTTTCTCATTTTCCTCTCTCCGTTTCGATTCTGATCAAAAGAGAGATTTTTTGTCCTCGTTTTGTTGGCCAGGCTTTCTAAGTTGCAGGGTTGGACGCAGATTGTCTCGGTGAGGCAGCAGCAGCAGTTTAGATACTTCTTATCGATTGCCGCCTGTGCCACACATTCTCTCGTTTTCTTCTTCTTTTTTCTATTCTTACTTTGGTTTGGAGTTCCTTTTTCGTGCGTTTGGCGCTAGCAATCTGTCGCCTAGACATCTTTTTCACTTGGTTTTTTCGGCCCTTCGTTTGTCACAGTCTATTGCTGCTGCTGCTTCTATTGCCTGGCCAATTAGAGAAATAGAGAGAGGGACATTCGTTTGTTGCTTAGGGTGCAAACGAGGGTGCTGCTGCTGGTGATCCTTGGCAACCTCTTCTTCCTTCTCCTCCTCCTCATTTCTCACTATTCTTGGCCTAATTAATTTGCCTTCTTCTTTTTCCCTTTTCATTGGTGTTGGTGGTGCACTTTTTGGTGCTTTGCCGCTAAAGTAGAGAATTGAGCCCGAATTTGCTCTATTCTATTCTTTTTTTCTTTTTCGATCTTTGTGTTGTTTGCGTTGCGGCTGCCGCCTCTGCCACGGCCGTACTTTAGACTGACGCATTTTATTATTCGCTATTTTTCGGTTGTTTGCTCTTTCGCGATCTCTTTCTTTCTTTCGGTGCAAATCACCCCGCACACACACACACTTTTCAAGTCAATTGAGAAGAAGAAGAAAAAGAAGAAGAAGGCAAAGTCTAATTAGTCTTGGCGGAAAAGAGGAGGAGAAGGAGAACGGGAGACGCCAAAGGCTTAGAGGCGCATCATCGACCGCATCGTTAGCTTTCTTTCTTGCTTTCTTGCTTTCCTTTTTTTCATTGTACGGCAGTGTTCATTCAGTTCAGCAGCACCAGCAGCAATTCGTCACCTCCTAACGACTGCAGAAAGGCAGACAAGCAGTCGGGCAGTGCTCATTACTCTTTTGGCCTTTTTGTGTATTCTTATTCTCCTGTGCTCGGCTGCAGAATTTTTTTTCGTTTAGTTGAGGAATCAATTCAGTTCTGTGTACAGTTTGTTGATGATGTTTCGCTCTATGCAGAGCAGAGTTCATTTCAGACCGCGGGCTGATGAACTCTCTCTCTCTCTCTCTCTCTCTCTCTCTCTTCAATTTATTTAAGATTGGTTTTTGCATTTTAATTTCCTTCTGTTTTTTTCCCTTTTTTATTTTCCTATTTTTTTCTCCATTTTCTCTTAATGGAGGAACTGAAACTCGCTGCTTTAATTGCCGAAACGGGGCACTATCGTTTTGAGTATCTTTATTTCTTTCCTCCTCCTTTTCCTTCTCAATTTCTAGTCTCGTATTGTTTTTCATTTGGGTATTTCTCCAAATGGTAATCGCTGTAGCAGTGGTTGTGTGTGTGTGTAATGCACAACAGCAGACCACGTTCCCCACTCTATTTCGAAGAGAGATTGGCGGGGTGAGTCAGCATCAGCACGACCAGCACCTTAATCCCAGGTCATATATATTCCTCTTTTTCTTTTTCTTTTTGTTTCCCTGTGTTTAGCAATTTGTGTGTACGCAGGAGAGAGAAGGCGAGAGGGGAGATGGCAATTTAAACTTTAATGAACGCTCAAGTCGGTGGCTTTGGCTTTGGCTTTGCCTGTGGTACCTCTGTCCGTGTCCGTGTCCGTTATCCTCAGTGCTTTGCATCCTCCTCCTCCTTCTCATCCACTCTATTCTTATATCCTCATCCTCTTCTCTATCCTATCTTCATGTGTCAACTCTTTTTAATTTACGGTGCAGAGAGATGCAAGCTCAGGCAGGCACAGGGCAGGCAAACACACTATCGTACGGCAGGCGGTAATTCAATTTGCCTGCCCTGTTTTGCCTGTCTTCTGTTGTCCAACAGCTCCTTTCGCTCCTCGCTCCATTCATCTTATCACTCTGCCAGCCGCTGGCTGGCTTTCTTCAGTGCACTTACTTTCTTTCGGTCCGTCTTTGGCTGTCACTGCCGCTGCTGCTGCTGCTGTGTACTTTAATTTAGTCAATGTCTCTCTCTCTCTTTTCTTTCCCTCTTTTTAAACTTGGGGTTCTTTTCTTGCTGGCTGGCTGGCGTCTGGGTAAACACTGCTGCTGGTGCCCCAAAATTGGCATACAAACACAGTCAATCTTGTTTAGGGTACGTTCACCTCACTGTGTGTGTGTGTGTTGCAACACAACTCGCCAATATTTTGCAGTGTGCCACTTTTTTTGTGGTGGCAGACACCTTCAATCCTAAACTGACTGACTGAATCGCATACACCATCTTTTAGCTCACCATAAAAAGCTGTCTGTGTGCTCTATATAAAACACATTTTTTGTTGCTATTGTCGCCATATTTTTTGCTGCTCTGGCTGCTGTGGCTGCTGCAGTCGACAACAAACACAACCCAACAAACCAGACACAGCCGAGAAATTACTGCTTTGCGGTCGCATCTGCTGAATGCATTCAATTGAGAGAATAGAGGGTAGGGTAGGGTGCCCACACTGGCTGCCTGACACTTCCTCGTTTGGGCTTTTATGATGATGATGATGGTGGTGATGGTGGTGGAAAAAGTCATTGGCGGGGGTGGGGGCAAAGTGGCGCTCATAATTGACATTTCAGCGCGCACCTAATCGACAGTGGCGGATTCTCGGGTGCACTGTTTTTAGCAGCATTAGCAGCACTGTCCCGAATCGTTACGGACGATTGCAGAGCAGTGGAAGTGGAAGTGGTGGTGGTGGTAACTTTTTGAGCATCTCTTCCTTTCTATTTCGATCAGTGCCCAGTTTTTTCCGGGGAACTAGTGTGAACCCCTTTCTTTGGCCGCATCTTTCCTCTCTATCTTCTGTTTATCAGAATTTCTTCTTTTTTCCCTTTTCCCTTTTTCGCTTCATCTCATCTCATCTTGTTGGTGTGTTTTGCACTCTGCTCACTCTGTTCGGCTCTGCTTTGATTGTCTCGCTCCCTCTTTTTTTCTCGTCTATTTTCTCGTCCCTTTCTGCCGAAATTGGACTCACCGAATTTCGGCTCTAGCAGAAGATTGGGAATCTTCTGCTCGCTCGCTCGCTTGCCGCTCACTTCTGCCTAGCCGCACATCATTAGCATAGTTTAGTAGCAAAAAAAGATTTTGTGTACCACTGGAACTGCTGCCTACTCCGTCGCCGCTCTCTTTCACTTGAATGAGCTTTTCCTCTTTTTCTTTTTCTTCATTTTGCTATTGCTCATTCATTCTACCCGGAAAACTAGTAGTAGTAGTGATTGCTCTTTCGGCTAGTGATGCTGTTGCTGTTTTTGCTTTTTTATTGTTTTTTTGGTGCTGGGGTTTCTGGTGCCGTGCTCGCGCCCGGCAATCACAGTGCTGCTTTTTTGGAATTGTAATTCCTCCTCTTTCTTCTCTTCTTTTCATCGCGATTCTCCTGGTGATAGTGGAGGGCTGAAAAGTGGCGGCAGTAGTGGTGGTTTTTAGTAGATTACACACAATTTATACGAGGCTCAAATTGGTCTCTCAGCTAGTGAGTGACTGACTAAAAGTGTGTGTGCTAAGTGTGACCGACCGCTCGCAGTTTTTTTATCTGGCACTATCTAATTTCTGCCGCAATTAGCTCCAGTGCCACTTCTATCTATCTAATTTGGTTGAATATGCTGTTTACGATGATGATTTGATAATATTCTTCTCCTCGCGTCTTCACGTCTTGCAAAAAGCTCAGCTCACCTTTGTCACCTTGTTCGCTACAATTTTGTGCCCTACAGTTTTGCCCCCTCCCTCTTCTCAATCTGTCGTCAAATTCGAATTAGAGAGAGAGGGAAAAGGGCGAGGAGTGGTCAGAGAGAATGAAACAATTTTTTGTTGTTACGCGACTCAAACGGAAGGGCCAGGTCTCTCGCTCGCTCTTTCAGTCTGTTTCGGGGCATTTCTACTTTTTATTATTTCCATTTCTTCTCTTTAGTGTCTATTTGCCTTTCGGTTGTCGGTGCACACTGTCCACTTCTTCTTCTTCGTCTTCTTCTACGTCTACTTCAATTGCATTTGTACTTTTTTTGTATCTACTGTAGTATCTCCCTCTCTCTCCCCTCTTTCCCCGACTTTTCATTCATTCAGTCAGTCAGCTAGAATGTCCTCGTCCTCTGCCGTGTGTGTCCACTTAGGCGAGGACAAAGCAGCAACAGCCAACTTTGACTGTCAATGGCACTGTCACCACCACCACCACCACCAGCAAAACCTCCGCCAAAGTCGTGAGTGCACAGTCTGTCTGACTTTCAGTTCAGTAGTAGTAGTAGTAGTGGAAAATGTTTGTAGCCGCCGGGCAGAAATGTGCTCAGGGAAGCGTGAAGTTTTTCGTTTCTTCTGCTCTGTTCAGTGTTCAGAGAGTGGTCAAAGGACGAGAGTGAGGGGAAGGAAAGAGAGAGCAGTGTGAAGGGTAGTGTGAAGAGAAGTGCCTGTGTTTGTGTGTCCACTGCCGCTGGCCAACACACACACACACAAGCACGAAAAAGCAGACGTGCACTCTCTTTTGCCTAATGGTACTGCCAATGATCAGTGGGAAGAAGAGCTTGAGGAGCTTGAGGAAGACGAGCCAAAGCGTAACCTTTTCCTTCTTCTTCTTCTTCTTCTTAGAGCTCCCACTGCTGAACTTGCCCATTAGCCTAATCATTGCCCATTTTGATTAGCCCTTTTGGTGGTAGAGAAGGGGAAGTGCAATTGGGTGCAATTTTTTAAAGTGTGTTAGATGATTTGAGGTTAGCTAGTTGTTCGCACATCTTAAGCAGTCGTAGTGGTAGTTTTCAATCTGTGACAGTTCTCACGAGGCTCTTTACTTCTAGTTCTATTGGTGGCTCTATTTCTTTTGAGCCATTTTTCTTCTTCGTTTTCCCGAATTCCTCCTCCTTCTTCTCATCATTTTCATCTTTGCTCTCTCGACCGTGGTACTAATGTTCACTTTTTTCTTCTTTTTCTTTCTTCCCCTTTCATAGGTAAGCGGATTCTTCACACTTTACATTCTCTTCACTCCTGGAAAGCCTTGTTGGTGTTAAATGTGGCCTGGGCGCCCAGCGCAATTCCTCTGGGCTCGTTGAAGGAAAAGCTGCTTCGTTTTTATTTTAGCATGTTGACTTGCTGGCTGCTGTTGCAAGTTGCTCGGATTTGCAGCAATTTTCTTTACATTTTGTGCCTGCTCAATTTTCAATTTGCAGCCGCCGTTGCCGTCTTTGCCACCGCCGCCGTTGCTGATTTGATGTCTTCAAAGTTGCACCACAGTGCTGCCAAAAACTTGCTTTCTACTTTGGCTTTAAGAGCAGCAACTTTGAATGTCAAATTAGCAAGTTGTGTAGTACCCTACACTACCTTCACTTGAGCTCCACTTGCTCTTGCTCTTGTTATTGTGTGTTGGTTGGTCTACTTTTTGTTGGCTGCTGTTGCTGCCGACAAGCTTTTTTCTTCTTTTCGATTCTCTCACATCTTTGCTTATTCAGTGTTTATTCAGTGTTTGCACAGTGTTTTTATCAGGCACTTCTCCTTCTTCTCGGCAGACACCGAGTGGCCACTTTTTACTGCCTTAGTGTTCAGTGCAGCACTGTGTTTGCCTCATCAACAGCCAACAACTGTTGGAGAAGAAAACTAGCGTCTTGTTTTAGCCATCGTCCTCGCAAGTGCACTGCTCACTATCACTGGCGGCCACAAGATCGGGGGTGACAACACTGTGTGTTCCCCAACAGCCTCTGTTGTGCTCTGCTTTGTCCACTGGACACCTCGCTCACTTCTTCTTCTTCGAGGACTTGATCCTAGGCGAAAAGAAGAAGAAGACGAAATGCGAGTCTGTGAATTGCAAACACAGCACAGCTCGCCAGCAAGTGCAAAGCCATCGGCGACCATTTGGTGTGTGTCTCTTTGTCTTAGCAGTCTCGCTTCTTTTTTGTGCTTTCTCAATTCACACTGCCAGGGCTATTCTGCCGCCTGACCACCCAGGAATTATTTGCTGCTTCTGCTGCTGCTGCAACCGAAGAAGAAGAAAAAGAAAAAGTACAGCAGCAACTTATTCTCCGGTGTGTGTTTGTGATAAGCAGCAGCAGCAGCAGCAGTACCAGACGAGAGCACATACTTTTTTCCTTTTTTGAGGAATTCGCAGTGCTGCAGTGTTTGCGAAAAAAAGTAGAAAAAAGGCAGTGAACACTGGCCAGAGAGAAGTTTTGTGCCTCGCAGTCAATCGATGTGCTCAGGCGGTGTTTTGAGGGCAGAGAACAGTGTGGTGCTAGCTAGCTCCTGAGTTTCCGTCCTGAGCACCTGAGCTGTAGAGATTTCGATTTTTAGACGGCATTTTTCGAGGTTGATGGTTTGGAAAGAGAGGAAAGAGAAAGGTGCAGTGCTGGCACTAGTCAATACTTTATCGACCGTACCGCTCACTTTTTCCTTTTTTTTTGCAAATTCTCCTGCAGGGCAGTGCTGTACGAGCAGTGTAATGTAATAATTGTCGTAAATTAATTACCACCTGACAGTGATTCATTGCCAGCAGCCAGGCAGGCCTGTCACTGTTGTGTTCGCACGACGTGCTGTTGTACACGATGTGTACAACAGCCACTTTTGCTGTTGTAATGCGATTTTATGATATTAACGACATCGGCGGCAGCGGCATCCGCTTGGAATTTCCATTCCTCAGGCGTCATTTTTTTCTGTTTTTTTGTTTTTCCCTAATTGACGACTGCTGACGTTGTTCGAGTGTGTGTATGTGTTGCCAATTAGCCCAGTTCTGGATACCTTTTACCTATTACCTGTCATTGTGTTTGATTTTTTAGGCTATTGTTGAAGGAAAAAATTGTTGTTATTATTATTGGCGGCCGATGGCGATTAAGCTGTGTTTGAAGAATTGGCCTTCTCTAGATTGCAATCTCTACCTGTCTGTCTGTTGGTGCCTGTATTTTTCCCTTTATTTATTAGCGTCAACTTTTTACTTTTTCATTTGTTGCAATCTCTTTCTTTCCGCCGCACATTTGCTGCCTTTTCTTATCAGTGTGTGCATTGTTTAGAAGTCGCCGCCGCCACCTCCGCTGACTCGTGGCAGACTGCTGGTCATCTCATCTCATTATTTTATTGCACTTCTATTTTCGCAGCTTGGCTTTGTGGCTGCTGCTGCTGCTGCTTTTGTCTTTCTCTTTTCATTCTTTTTATGTCTGTGTGTCAACTTTTGGTCAGACAGCTTTTGGTGTGTGGTGACCGATTTGTTGTTCACGACAGCAGCAGCAGCAGTTGTCCAGCAGGGTCAAGTTGACCCTCTGAGCTTTGTCTGTCTGTCTGTCTGTCTGTCTGTGTCAACTAGGACCACCACAGCTGTCAACAGATAAATACAAAGCTGCCCAGGCAGCAATTTGACCGTTTGCTCAAATTTGCATTTGCATGGTCAGCGCAGCAGATTTGCAAATCGGCAGCTATCGGCCACTTTCGATGACCGTTTATTTGAAAGCTCCTGCTGACCGACACTTCTCAGTTTTTATTTGCCGAGAGATAGAAGTCCTCGTTTGGCCTTTCGGAGTTGAAGTATCGGTGTTTGAGGAGGAGGAATGAATGAATGAATAGAGAAAACGCTTGCCGGCAACGGCATCATCCTCAGCGTGTTTTGATTGCCATTTGATCAAGTGCTCTTTTACTTCCAACTGTGTGTGTGCTGGTGTGTAGGCGGACTTGCCTTGTTTCAGTTTAAGGACTGTAACAGTCTTTTTCCTTTTTTTCTGATCGGCTTTTCCTTCTATTCTACATTTTCCCCTCTTCTACTGACCAGACTGTGTAGTAGTGTCTTTTGCCATTTTTGGTCAACGAGTGTACTGCTTTGCGATTGCAAGCACTGTTTTTTTCTTTTGAATTCAGTGTGGAAATAACTGCAAGAGCACTTTTTTCAGAGAAGCGGACTGCTCTTTGCGTCGACCTTAAAGTGCGATGGTCAGGATAAGCGAACTAGCTAGCAACAGCGAGAAACAGTCTTTCAGGTTTTGATGAAGTGCGTCTGTGATGCTTCAATGTCTTCTTTTTTAACTTCTTTCTATCAAGGCAGATTCCTCAACTTCACTCTGACACAACTTCAGCTAAGTGAAGTGAAGGATACAGACTTGTCTGACTTATCTTCAGCTGCAGTATAGTCTACTATTTTACCCCTTTTTAGAGCTACTGAAAATCTACTCTTTGCTTCATTTTTCTCACTTTCAGTGGCAGCAGCAAATACTAATTTGGCATTTAATTATCTATGAGAGCACACAGACAGACAGACAGACTGCAAACACCAGAGAGAAAAAGAGAATCCGGCAGTGCCAATTTGGCAATTCAGCCCTTCTTCTTTTTCACTTTTTTTTTCTTGAACTAGGCTCGATTCTTTGGCTTCGATATTTGGGCGCTGTCAGTGCAACGATCTCTTCTCAGTCTGCACACTCTTTTCTGCCACTGGTCCTCACGCGGATGCCTCTTTTGTGCTGGTGCCTGCCAAATTCCTCTGAGAATTGAAATCGAATCGACTGTGATGCTGTTGGTGTGTTGGTGTGCATCGTGTTCTTTGCTCGCTCACAAGCAAGCCTCAACTTTAGAGGCTTTGACCTTTTTGCTCAGAGAAAAGGAGGAAATTTTTTGTTCCTGTTTGTTTGCACAAGACACCACCACTTTTTGTTCAATTCAATTCAGTTCTTTTTTGGCGGCCACAAGCCTGCACACGCACAACTTGGCTTTGATTGTTCCATTAGAGAGTGAGAAGCTAGCACCAAAGTGTCGCCTAATCGTCGCAAAAACTGGCTTTTTATTCCTTTTTTCTGGACATCACGCATTCCAGCGGGTTCTGTAATTTTATTCTGGCATTCAGTAATAGTTTTTTTCGGAATTTTCAGAGTCGTGTCTTGTTATTGTGATTTCTGATTACTACCACTGCTCACTCTTGTACTAATTGTTTCCGAGTTTTGCGGTATTCTCCTCGCATACTTTTATACTTTTGGAATCACTTTTTTCTTTTTCCTTGTTTGGTAGAGGAGGAGGAAACTCAATCAATTTGCTGGTAATCTCATTCGTTTTCAACATTTCTTTTCCGGCTCGCTCGTGTCGCCTGTCAAGCACTTTTTTGACATGTTTGACTTGTTCGAGCGCACTTTTCAAGTGATTTTTGCCTATAGCATTTGACACTTACATCATCGGGCGAACACATTCTCTGAAATGATGAAAACTTGGCAAAAGTGAAAATCAGCTCAAGTTTGGTCAGCTCAGATGATTGATCATTAGTTGCAAATCAACGGCCGCAGCAGCAGTGCCACAACTCTTGATTCCTATTTCGAATTTCAAATTTTGCCGCATCGAACAGGAGAGAGAGAGCATGCATGTTCAATGGCCACCCATTGAGGAAAGAAGCACCAGCAAAGAAACTGCGGGAAACGGAGTTCTTTGCTTTGAAAAAAAAATTCAAGCAGTTTTGAATTAAATTAATGATCGAATCGCGCTGGCAGTCAATCAGTCAGCTCCAGATCCTTTTGAGCTTCGTCTTTTCTGGCGTTGATGATGATGGTGTGCTGGTGATGACTGTGATGATGATGATGATGGGCTTCTTTTAAAAGTTGTAAACAAATCTAGAGCGATCTTACCTCCTTCTTCTTCTTCTTCTCAAGGTGGCCGCCTGCGATTCCTTCCTCCTCTCTTTTCAACTCATTCATCTCAATGAGCAATTTCGGGCCAACAGTCTCTTCCGCTGGGAAAAGTGTGCCTGTTTGTGTGTTTGGCCACGACGTCAAACTGAGTACTTTGGTTAGCTGCTGCTGCTTTCTACTTTCAGCAATAAGTTGGTTGCGTGATGTTTGCCAGCAGCAGCAGCTCTTCTCTTTTCTCATCTCCTCTTTTTCTGATTGACTCTGCCGAGACTCTCTCTCCCATCCTCGGTCTATGATTCGGTCGATTCGCCAAAGTTTGGCACTGTGAACAGACGTCCTTCTTTGTGCTAGTGATGCTGCTGCTCTCGCTGCTGGTAATTTTGATGGTGGTCTTGAACTGTAAACAGTCTGCATTTTTTTTTTCTAAAACTAAACGGGACTGCTGCCGCTTCTGCCGTTGCCTAAGCGAATGTCTGCTGTTTCGAGTTTTAGAGTGATAAGTGGACAAGTGGGAGTTGGTGGTGGTGGTGGTGTGCAGACTCAGACTAACTCAGATTGACTGACTAAATGAATACTACAGTGTCTTTCTACTGTGTTTGACCTGACAGGGCTGAGGTCAATTTGACTGCTGCTGCTGCTGATGCCTCTGTTTATCGGTGGCCAAAGTGGCCGACACCGCCTGACTTAAGCTGCTGCTGCTGCTGTTTAGTTCAGTGGTCCAGTGCTCAATGGACGCAACCAAGTTTCGGTGGTGTGATGTGGTAGTCTCTCTCATCAGTTTAGCAGTTTAGTGCTCTCTTTCCCCCTCACCACCATCATCAAAGTCAGCCGGCTCGGACGATTTGACTCTGTCTGTCTGTCTGTCTGACTGTCCAATTTTCACTCCATTCTCTAGATTAGAGGGGAGTTTTCACCTGATTCATCAACTTCCAACCGTTTGAAAGATACCGCCACCGCCGCCACCGCTTTCTATAAAAAGGGGTTTTGAGCTGTGCTTTGGTGCTTTTTATTGTTATTCTTTTCAGCTTTGAAGTGAAAAGAAAAAGCTTTTGAGTGCTGCAAAAAAATAAACACACAGTAGCAGCGGCAGACAATGATGATAGAAGAGTGTAGACTTCTTTTTCTTGGGCTGAAAAGAGCGAGGACGTGCACTTGATTTATGAGGCAGATTGGGTTGGTTGAAAGCAGCAGCAGGAGCAGCAGCAACTACTGTTCAAGCTATTGGTCGGGTGGATGCTAGGCAGTGTTAGAATGAATGGAATGAAAGCAAACGAACGAATGAAAAGAAACGGAGGATGCAGTGTGGAAAGACGGCGCTTATCTCCCGTTTAGCACTCACTCACGAGTTCAAATTGCGAGTTGAGGAGGAGGAGAAGAAGGAGATGATGATGAGGACATCCTCATTAGCCTGGCCCATTACACTCTCCCATTCCACCAGCGCCAATTTAGCATCCGCACGCTGCACAGGATTTTTTGGGCCTTTGTGTACTAATTTATCCTCTCTTTTTTTGCTTTTCTTCTCCCCTAATCAGATCAAAGATCGTCGCCCTGGCCAGCACGACAGTGGTTCACTGGCCAGCCTGAACAGCAACAACAACAACAACCACAATAGGGCGTCGCCGGGGAACATCTACTTCAGCGACAATCCCTTTGGAGAGGGGAAGCTGAAGAGTGGTGCTGGTGGTAATTCACCCTCATCACCCTCCGCCTCTTCAAAAGATCCCTTCGCCTCGGTGGAGGGCAGCGGAAGTGGCAGCAGCAGTAGCAACAATGGAGGAAGTAGCAATAGTCCCAGCGAGGACGACGAGGACGACGAGCCCGATGATATTGAGGGCTCTGGAGATGGAAAGAGAGGCGAAGGTCTAATTGGAGGTTCGAGTAATACCTCGACGACGACCACTACCACTTCTGAACCATCTTCTACGTCGACGACCACGACTACGACGACAACAACGACCACTACTACCACCACAACGACAACTCCATCAACGACCACCACTTCAACTACCACGACCACCACAACTCCTGCTCCAATTAGCAGCAGCAGTCGAAGACCTGCTCTTCCACCAAGCGATGATGAGGACGATGATGATTTCACTGAAGGCTCCGGTGATAAACCTCGAAAGGAGTCGGCAGATGACGTGGAAGGCTCGGGTGATAGTAAGTTTTTTATCTTAACTTTAAAGCCTTTTTTACTCAAACTTCTTCCTTTCCTAGAACCCAGAGAAGCTGTTGAGTCAATTTCGAGCTCTACTTCCTCTTCCACAACTAGCACCTCCTCACCTTCTACAACTGCTGGCTTTGAGTTTGCTTCCAGCACTCCGATGGTAACCACCAGCAGCAGTACTTCTACTTCTACTTCGAAAACTACAACTCCCGACGAGCCCGACTACATTGAGCCGGAGCCGGATGATCCGCTGGATCAGGTGGAGAACGACCCCGAGGGTCGCTACCAGAGGCCGCACCATCCCTCGACGGGACAGCCGCCGGAGATTGTCGATGGAAAGTCCTATCCCGCGCAGTATCCGCCCTTTATCGCCCGACCGGGTATTCTTGCTGGTAAGTTGGTGTTGATTTTTAAAAGATCAGAAATTCTAATAACTTTTTCCCCTCCTTTTTTGCAGCCATCATCGGCGGAACCGTCGTCGGCCTGCTCTGCGCCATCATCCTCGTCATGTTCATCGTCTACCGGATGCGCAAGAAGGACGAGGGCAGCTATCCGCTGGACGAGGCGAGGCCCTTCAGGGGTGGCGGCAGTGGAAAGGTGAAGAAGGAGTGTCGATATGCCTGATGATGCTGGTGACCGAGATGATTTGATAAGCTGGAAATGGTCATCGAATGTGATATATCCCTACAACTACAGCAACTAATGCAACTTCAACTATAATGTCTATTATTTGTACATCATCTGAACCACAAACACAAACCTATACACGCCCCAACCGAATCATCTTTAAAAAGCTTACTGATGTTTTCTTTTTTGAAAGTGTTCTGTTGTGGATTTTTGTTTCAAAATCTAGTAGAAAAAAAATGTACAGAGTTTAGGAGATAATTATTACACCACAAACACAAACACACACACAAAACACTTTATCTGCCATTTTAAATTGAAGTTTCCCCATCTTTCTTTTTTTCTTTCTGTTTTCCACCACTGAGTTGTCACCCCACCACCACCACCTTATTTACCCCGTTTATTTCTGTACAATATCTTTTGTGTATCTAACCTCCACCACCACCACCACCACCAACTCAGTGCTTCACTTTATTTATTCTAGTTCTTTATCATCTTTTATTTTCTCGTTTCTGTTGTACACACTCCGCTCTCTCTCTCTCTCACTTTGTCATCATCACCACTTCTATTGCAACTCTTTTTTTTGTACAGCTCTACAACTACTGCTCGACCTTCTTTTCCTTCCTTCTTTTCTTCCTCCCGAACCAAAACCAAAATCAACAACCAAAACCCGTCTGCTGCGGTTTATCATATCAACGCAAGCGGACGATTTAACTTTATCATCATCTGACCATCGCCAATCAAATTGAATCTGGATCGAGGTGATTTCTCCTTCCCTTCTGAGACTTCTTCTGAGCGCTCTTTCTGCCTAAAAACTCGGCAACTGTGTCCTGTAACTGTGTCTTTTTCTCTTGGATTTTATCAATTTGCAGCTAACTTCTTCTTCCTCTGGTTTTTATCGTCGTCTTAAAACGAGCACATTCCAAACTTGAATACTAAAAGGAGTGACAAAACAAATCAGCCATCACCCTCCTTTGGTAACTAGTCTCGTTGTGCCAATCTTTTGAGCAAAATCCAAATCCAAGAGCAAGGGCAGACAGAATTGGCAGATATCACAACACACTTTCACCGAAACAAACAACCTTGATTTCAGATCTGCGGAAGGCGCCGAGATATCATCTACTTCTCTCCCCCGTCTTTTTCACCTTTGCATGTTATGTACATAGGCGCAAACACAAATGACCTAATAAATGACCTAATTATAACAAAGAAATGTGCGTTTGTAATTTGATTTTCAAAAAAAAGGTTAAAATTATTTGTAGTTTTGGGCAAAAACTTTTGGTCTTTTGGAATTTCGCTCTCCCGTTTGAGTCGTGATCGTCTGAGGTAGAGTCGAAAGTGCCGACATAGCCGCAGCGGCTGCGGCTCGGCAAAAAAAATGCTGCTCGGCAGACAGAACGAAAACACACAGCGCTTTCCTGGTGCTTCTGTGGTACACTTCTTCTACTTCTGTTGTTTCTTCTTCTTCTTCTTTTTCCAATCTTGAAGCCACTGGAGCCCCGTTGTGTACCTCCGGGTGTTAGCAGTATCCTCTTAACTCTGATCTCCGGTTCTAGATCATTGGGCTCTGTCCGTCGGGTGAATCTGTCTCTGAATCCCTCCCGCATTTTCTCAAGCTCATCTTCCTCGTCGACGCCCTAGAGCCTGTGTGGCAACATTTGAGCCTTTTTCTGTTTGAAGACTTCTTTTCCTTATTCAAAGTACATTGCCTGCTGTTGTATCATGGACTCGTCGGCTGCTGCCAATCCGCCGCCGCCGAAGACGGGCACCGGCGAGCCCGTCATCAGCGACTTTATTGATATCACCATCAAGACGATTGACTCGAAGAACTTTCAGTTTCAGGTGGAGAATGACGTAAGTGCTGCTGCTGTTTGTTTGTTTGCCGTTTGGCTATGATATCTCAAAATTCCTGGTGACTAACTCCTTTTACTTTTACTCTAGATTCAAATTAAAGCCTTCAAGGAGCGCATCGCCGAGGAGGTGGGCATCGACACCGACAGTCAGCGAATGATCTTTTGCGGCCGTGTTCTCTCCGATGAGAAGACTCTAAAAGAGTACAGTATGTTGTCTTTGTTTGTTGTACTTTTCTCTCCATTCACTAACTTCTCGCTCATATTTCCTTTTTTTAGAAATCGACAGCGGAAAGACCATTCACCTGGTGAAGAAGGCCGCCCCGGCTTCGCAACAACCGGGGCAGCAGCAGCGCACAGGCGCGGCCAACAGTACGCCCAACGCCGCCGATCGAAACCGCTTTCACAGCTACCGCTCCGAGGATGGCTCCGTCTTTATGGGCACCATCTCGCTGGACTCGCCCAACAACATCCTCAATCAGATGGTGCGATCCATCTTCACCGGTTCTCGTCCGGCTAATGCGGCAGGAGGAGGAGGAGGAGGGGCAGGAGGAACCGGTGGTAGCGGCGGTGGAGGCACCAACGACCTAAACACTACCGGCTCTTCCCTTTCTTCTCAAGGCGGCGAAGGAGGCGGACACGGAGCAGGAAGCGGCGGCAGCGGCGGCCTGCCCACCGGCAACGCCAGCATCCGCACGCGCATCAACTACGTCCGCCGCTTTCTCGGCTACATCTCCACGAACTTTCAAATCCTCGAGCACCCGAATCAGCTGCCCACGGTGCCGCCGGCGGCGGCGCCTGCCACCGAGTCCACCGAGCCAGTGGTGACGGCCGCCGAGTTCGGCGAGCTCTTTCGCGAGGCCTTCGCCGTGGCCGATCGCCTGCGGCCGCACATTGCCGCGCAGATCGCCGCCATCGGCGCGGCCACCGGCGAGGCGGAGGCCGCCTTTGCCGCCGCCAATCACTCCATTCTGATGCGCATCTCCCACCACCTCTCGCACGTCATTCACATGCTGAGCGAGTTCAACATTGACGCCGGCCGCGCCCCTGGCCCTCACCCGCTGACGCTGAACACGCTGGACACGGTGCCGAATGGGGCGACGGGGGCGGGCGCCGCGGCGGCCGCTGCCCTCGCCTCCTCTGCCGCCTCCTCGCTGCTCGCCAGTCTGCCGAACCTCTCCGCTCGGATTGAGATCTCCACGCCGGTGACGGTGGCAGGAACGGGCAACGCGGCGACCATCTCCGGAATACAGGCAAGTACACTCCCACCCATGCCCCACTCCCACTCCCATCCCCTCCACCACCACCTCGCCCAACACTACCACAACCACCACCACCACCATCGACACCACCACCACTCGCATTACCCTGTTTTGCTAACGATGGAGGTGGACACCGACATTCCCGTTTCGCAGAACTTTATGCAGGAGCTGTCGCGCAGTCTGGGCAGTCAGCTGGGCGGCGTCAACTTGGCTGGAGCTGGTTCTGCTGCTGGTGCTGCCGCCCCAGCAGCTACTGCCGCCAGTTCAGCTTCAACGACGACGACGACTTCGACGACGACTTCGACGACGACTTCTGCAACGACTGATGCTACTACTTCGAGCAGTGCCAGTTCAGCGAGCACAACACAGGCGACGCCGGCTACGGCTCCAGCGGGTAATGCCAGCGAAACAAGTACCAGCACCACCACCGGTGCACCGACCACGGAGGACCAGACGAGCACTGCAGCTCCGGCAGCGGCTGCAACAACAGCCCCCGCCGCTCCGACCGCCGCCGCCGCCCAGGACCAGAACCAGCACGACCACGACCATGACCACCATCACCACCACCACCACAACCTGAACTTGGATCAGCTGTCGCTGGGGCTCACATTTGATCCCTTTCTTGGATGGTATGCCATTTTTATCTTATGTTTTAGAGTTTTTACTAATTACTTTTCCTCCTAATAACAGCAACTCCGCCTACACCATCCCCGAGGTGCGCTCCGCCAGCAACATCATCGGCGGACTGGCGGACGAGCGTATGCACGATGAGGACCTGATGGACGACGGCGCCGGCGGTGACGATGAGGCGGAGGAGGAGGAGGACAACACCGAATGGAACGAAGAGGAGATCAGTCGACAGTTTGAGGAGGCGCGGGCGAGCTCATTTGCCGCCGCCGAGGCGGTCCTACGAGAGACGGCGGAGTTTCTGCGCTCCTCGGAGGGTCCTTTCGGACAGTCGGCTTCTTCGCAGGCAACGACGACCACTGCTGCTGCTAGTGCTTCAGCTCCCGCCGTTGCTGGACAGTCGCAACCGAAGAATGAAGAGGATGAGAAGATGGAGACCAGCCCGTCGGCACCGCCGCCTCCGCCGCCGCCGGCGAAGAAGGAGGTGAAGCCGCCGAGGGACGAGGCGATTGACGCCCTCTACAGCGACTCGGAGGGCGAGTTTGCCGACGCTGTCAGCGACTTTCCCACTGCTACTTCTTCGGCTGCCAACACTGCTTCTACATCTGCTCCAGCGAAGCCGCTGCCAACTCCGGTGGCTTCTGTAGCTAGTGCTACTGCTGCCGCAACCACTGGCACCGGAGCCACCGGAACCGCAAGTGACGTGCCCCCGAACTGGCAGTCGGTTCTGCCTAATGAATGGGTAAGTGGCGGTTTTTTAGAATTTAGGAGTTTCCGGAGTTTAATGGTTTGTTTGGGATGGGGGCGTAGATTCCCGTCATTGAGGCGGACATTCAGCGCCAGCGCAGCTCGGTGGAAACTGCTGCTGCTGCTGCTGCTGCTGTTCAGCCCCAGCAGGCTGAAGGTGCGCCCGTCTTCAGCGACGCCTACCTCAACGGCATGCCCAAGAAGCGCCGACTGGAGTACAAGCCCGAGGAGGAGGAGGCGGGGCAGAAGGCGGCGGTGGGCGACGCCAAGCAGCAGCGCCCTCACTATCCGCTTTAGGTGGTGGTACAAATCTCTCTGTACAAATCTCTGCGTCGAAACTCTTGCTCTAACTTGGTTGACTGAAGTTTGCTGTAGGTTTTTTCTCCCCTCTTTTCTTCCCATCTGATAACCACCACCACCACCTGTGTGCTTACCACTTTGCATACGCTCAAACTGCACACACGGACACACACTTTTTATTTATCTCCCTCTCGACTCGCACTCTGGAAACTTTGTTTTTAATTCTTCTGTACACTATGTTCAGCAGTCCTTTTTATTATCCCCTACTAGGTGGGAAACCACCATCACTGTTAGGTAATCTTTCACAAAAAGACACACACAACGCTACCAACACTAGCACGGATCAATCTGGTTTAACGCTGAATCTAATAACATAAACTGAGGCCAAACATTGAAACTGTTTGTTTTTAAATGTAAAGAAAAGTTTTGTTGTAGTAGAGATGATTTAAAATCTATTACTTCTGCTGCTGGTGCTGTTGTTGGCCAATGGAGGAGGATTAATTGGGATTAATAGATTGCAGTGGAAGGATACTGTGTGTGTTTGAAGCTGTGGGAATGGGGCAGCTAATGCATTTGCCCTTGCGCTCAATGCATTTTCTGCCGGCTCCTGATGACCTGAATTGCACACACACCAGATCTAAACTGCGCATATAAAAAGATAGTTGTTACCTCTTTGCTTTTGGGGACTATTCATTGACTTTTTGTTTGATGCGATTAAAATCAAGACGAAAAGGTTTCAAACAATCCGAGATGATCGTCTTTAAGTACTTTTTACTGCTGTTGTCCTCACTGATCTTCTTCTTGAGCGATGACAAACGGCAAACTTCCGCCGCAGTGGCAGCCACCCGAAAGTCAATCGACTTTGACGCCGACCAGGTGGCCACTGATTTGCTGCTGGGAAACAAGGATCTTTTAGAAGCTGATCAGGATTATGGCCCACTGAGGCCATGGGCGGGCAGCAGCAGCAGCAGCCAGCAGAACGCCTCCACCGAACTGGAGCAAGGAGGCGAGAAGAAGAAAGAGCTGGGCAGCATCTTCGATTCCGATGATTCCTGTGGTTGTGGTTGTGGCTGTGGTGACCCCTGCCCTTGCGACCCCTGCTCCTGTGACCCCTGTCCCTGCAATCCTTGTCCATGTCCTCCACCATGTCCTCCTCCTCCTCCTCCTCCTCCTCCTTGTCCTCCCCCATGTCCCTGCTGTCCCTGTCCCTGCGCCCCACCCCCCTGTCCCCATGAAATCAATTGGCCCTGTCCGTGCACGCCCTGCCCCTGCATCGTTCCGCCCCCGTGCAATCCCTGCCCCTGCCCCTGCAACCCATGCCCTTGTCCTTGCAACCCCTGTCCCTGCAATCCCTGTCCCTGCCCCTGTCCTCAGCCCTGTCCCTGTCCCTGTCCTCAACCGTCCCCAACACCACCGCCTCCGGAGCCGACCACCTGTAAGCCACCGTCGACGGACGTCTGCGAGGAGCTGGGCAAGAATAAGAATAAGAATCAGCGAGGTGGAAGGAAGGAGAAGAGAAAACAGAAACCGAAGCAGCCCAAGCAGAATCTGCGGTCAGACAGCAGCGAACAGTGGGATAGTGTTGAGAGTGATCAGTATCCGTAAAGAGAGGATTCGTAGATTTGTTGTTGTTGCTGATGTACTCTAGAACTATTAAATTTTCTTAAATTACGATGATCAGTCTTTGCTGGTGGGATGTTTTGCTGCTAAAAAGTGTTTGCTTGGCCAAGGTTAAATTGGAGATTAGGTTGGAGGGGATTTTTCAAGTAGAGGCAGGTAATTCAAATTAAACCTTTAACACTATTGATAAAACCTTGGAGTATTTACACTGCTCGAAGCTGATTGGAACAGCCTTCAGTAAAATTTAATCCAATTGCCTAGACAGGTAGTGTTTGGCTTTGATTTGCATGCTGATCTGCATGCAAATCTCTCCGAATCAAACAGTATCAATCCACTTTGGTATAAAAGAATTTATTTGTCTAAACCAAACTGCGACCAACACAAACAGCAAACAGGATGGCTTTTTTCAACCCGATATTGCTACTAGCTGTCCTACTTGTGGCTACAACCACTTGCGCTCAAACAAATGACACAAAATCAAATGAGGAAGAAGAAAAAGAAACAATAGCAGCAGCAGCAAATGAAACTGACACTTCTTACCTAAATGTTCTGCAGTTGCAGATCAATGCAACTTCAGTCAATGAGACAGCACTGTCAGCAGGAAATTCCTCCTCCTCCTCATCATCATCATCATCTTCTGCTGTTGATCAGCCCCCCAAATTGGGCTGCTGTTGCTGTTGGGGAGGGTGTGGCGGCGGTGGTGGTGGGTACTGTCCTCCCCCTAAGCCCACACCGCCGCCCTTTGTTCCCTCCGTCTGTCCGCCCTTTCCCATTGGTCCGTGCTGTAATCCCTGTAACCCTTGTGGCCCTTGCGGTCCCTGTGGACCTTGCGGTCCTTGTGGCCCTTGTGGCCCCTGTGGCCCCTGTGGACCTTGCGGTCCTTGTGGTCTTTGCGACTGTGACAGTGACGATTCGGACACTATTGTCATTAATGAAGATTACGATTAAAAAGTTACGATTTTTGCGCAATAAAATGTATAAATAATAAATAAGTTAAATGGAGCAGTTGGAATAGAAATGTAAAAACATCACTTGTAACCTTCAGTTGATTTAATCAAATTGTCAACTAGGCAGACAAGTAGGTAAGTCAGTGCATGATTTAAATCAGAGCATGCTGATCTGAATGCTGCTAATCTCCAAAGAGATCATCCCTTCAACTTGATATAAAAGGTGCTTTTGTTTGCAACAGGATGCATTACAAAAGAACAATGGCATTTTTCAGCCCATTATTATTGCTACTAGCTGTGCTACTTATGGTGACAGCCACTTTAGCCCAAACAAATAATACAAAATTAGATAATGAAGAAGAAAAAGAAGTAGCTGCAGCAGAAACAGCAAATAAAACTGATAATTCTACGACTGATTCTAATCTAGAGTTAGAACTCAAACTCTCAAACAATGAAACAATTTCATTGTCAGAAGGAAATTCATCGTCGTCATCATCATCATCATCTGCTGCTGCTGCTGCTGTTGACCACACCGAAGTTGCTGTTGATGTCTCTGAAGAATCGCCTGCCATTGAGAATCCCAGCCAATTAGGCTGCTGCTGGTGGGGTGGCGGAGGCGGCGGCGGTGGCTATTCCGCCCCTGACCCGCCCACAATTCCGCCCTTTGTTCCCTGCGTCCCGCCGCCCTTTCCCATTGGTCCGTGCTGTAATCCCTGCTGCGCCTGCAATGGTTGTGGCCCCTTCGGTTGTGACCTTTTCCGCCCCTTCAAACGGCGTCGCAAGTTTTTCAGCGATCTGGACACTGATGATTACATTGGTGAGGATTACGGTTAAAGGACTACTACGATTTGCACAATGAAAACATTATACATTTTTTGAAATGTTGAATTTGGATGTTTTGTTTGTAGAGAGTTTTACCAGCTGATAAATTAAACCTTGGTCTTGTTGAGCTGTGATTTAAACAGCCTTCGGCAGGAAATTGTAATCCAATTTGTCTGTTGTTGGTTTTCAGTGTAGTGAATCAGTCAATCAGCCAATTTGATTTGCATACTGCTCTCAAAAAGTGTCACGCTAATTTTGTATAAAAGAATTATTTACTATCAATCTAAATGCCACTTGTCAAAAAAACAAACAAACAAAAATGCAGGTGTTTTTTAAATTGATGGTATTTGTTGTGGTGGTGGCCGTGATGGCAACTGTAGCCCAAACAGAAAACGCAACAGCAGCAGCAGCAGCAGCAGCAAATAAAACTGAAAATTCTGATTTTAATCTGAAAACATCTTCCAATGAGACAAAGCTGTCAGAGGGAAACTCATCTGCTGTTGAAGAATCTTCAACAAGCGAACCTTCTCGTTTAGGATGTTGTGGGTGTCACTGTCATAGAGTCGTCGTGAACTGCAAACCTCCTCCGACGCCGCCCCCAACCCCGCCGCCCTGTGTCCCCATCATCTGTCCGCCCTTTCCCATCGGTCCCTGTTTTAACCCCTGTTTTAACCCCTGGAGGGACTGTGGTCCTCCTCCTTGCGGCCCCTGCAACTGTGATTTTCCCTACGATCCGGAGCCCCTTTGTGAAGATTACTATTAGGTCGTGGTTTGTCCTTTTTAAATAAAAGTCCCTTTTCTAGTTGAGCTTTTGAAAACCAATTTTGAAGTTAGAGTTTTAAATAAGAAGGTATTTTGAATTTAATCTCAGATACTTTTGTTGCTGTTGCTGCTGCTAAATAAATAAAGCCTTGGATTTGTGTTGCTGATTTACTGATTTAAACAGCCTTCAGGACACAGTTTTAAAACCGATTTGGCGAGAGATCAGCCAGACAAATCTGCGACGATGATGCTACTACAGAGCTGCTCTTGAATCCTTCAATCCCAAACTTGATTTGCATATTTAATCTGCAATGTAAATTCACTACAATTTAGGTCACCGGCAGCACTGGGTGACTATAAAATAATTCTCTACAAAGTGTACATCTATACCAACAAAAAAAAAGAAAACAAAGCAAGATGGCTTTGAAGTCATCATCAGTAAAACTGATGGTACTTTTTGGCGTAGTACTGACCACGTATTTATCCTTAACTAAAGCTCAAACGGAACAACCTAATTCAGCCCCCGAAGCAACACTAAATAATTTAACTGACTTGACAGCTGGCAACCAAACTCTGAAGGCCGCAGAAGGCGGAAACAACAACAACAACAGCAGCAGTAGGCTAGGCCGCTGTGGGTGGTGGGGCGGCGGCGGTGGCGGCTGCGGCTGGATCGAGGTCGACCCGAATGACCCGCAGAATGACCACACCGAGGCGCCCTTCGTTCCCAACGTCCCGCCCCCCTTTCCGATGAGTCCCAGCGACAAGTGCCGCGGTGATGGCAATCCCTGTCTCCCTGACTGTGACATCTGCAGCTGCAGCGCTGATATCTGCGATTGCTGTTCGTGCAACAACTGCAATTGCTGCAACAGCTGCAACAAAGGCCCCTGTCGTGGCCCCTCGGGTCCCACCTGTGAAGAATTTGGCTAAGTGGCGGTGTTTGAAACACGGTTTAGCATCTGTTTATAAAATAAAATAAATTTTTCAAATTAAACTGAAATCATTTGATCTTTTGGTAAATTTTTTAAACACAAAAAATATTGAAAATTTGCCGCTTACAGATTAGCCGGTTTGAGAGCGCAGAGTTGGGAAATTGAGGGTAATCTTTTTTATCAGTTTGCGGGAAAAGGGACAGTCAATTGACCAAAACAATGTTTCCCTACTTTTTCTTGCAGTTTTACTTTACATATTCATTCCCTTTTTTCCTGAATCAAGGCCAAAAAGCTGCAAAAAGAGCTTTGATTCAATTGAAACTAATAAAATCAATGGCAGCAGCAGCCAAAATCACTTAAACCACCTGTTATCATATAAAAAGAAAAGCAGACGGCAGCAAAAAAGCAAAACCCGCTAACCAAAAAGAGGAAAAGAAAAAGATGAACTTCCAGTGGACACTACTACTGCTCTCCGTTGTTGGCCTGGTAGGTCTGGTCAGCTGCAAGGACCTGCGAGATGAACTCTTTGGCGCTGATGCACTTCGAGATGGCGGTGCTGGAGCTGGAGCTGCTGGTTCGGCAGTGTCCGAAGCTCCCGCAGCAGGTGCTGAGGGTGGTGACAACAAGGCCCTTGGCTGCATCAACTACTTCCGACCCTGTCCTCCGGCGCCGTGCCCTTGTCCACCACCGCCTCCTCCTCCTCCTCCCCCGCCCCCACCGTGCCCCTGCCCTCCGCCCTGCCCCGACCCGTACTGTCCCTGTCCCTACCCAAACAGCTGCAACAATGGCATCTACATCGGCGACACCCTTGACCCAAGCAATCTCAATGGAGGCATTCCTGAGTAGGTGATGAGGATTTCTGTGTTCTGTTGTTGTAGTTGCTGGTGCCGTTTAAGTTTTCAATTTTACTTTTTGATTTTTGTTATATTAAATTTCATAAATGCTAAACAGTAGGTTTTGAGTTGTTTCGAGATTTCATAACCGAGATCCGTAGTCTGCTGGCTTTTGATTGCCTTTTTCGTCTTCTAACAGCATTCTCGCATCTTCAGCAGTGTTTGCCTCCCTCCTCCTCCTTCTTCTAACCTTCACAACTAAAAGGTAGCTAAACGCGAAAAAGAGAAACGCCAAAGAGAGCGACCCTAGATCAAGGTAGAGGAGAACGGAGGGAACACTTTGAAGGTAGGGCCCCAAGAGGAAAGGGCTGAAGACAGAGGGCAGCGAGAGGGTGATGAAGAAGGCAGCATTGCGGCGGTCGTCCACCGTCAGGTAGGCGTTCACGTAGCTGAAGACCGCCGGCATGACGGCGGAGAAAGCGAGGCCAATGGCCACCGAGTTGACGCTGATCAGCGTCACGCTGGTCCCGTGCTGGACCCAGAGCAGGGCGAGGAAGCTGGCCAGAGCCAGCGTTAGGTGCCCGGAAATGAGGGCCACCGAGGGAAGCCAAGAGGCGGTGAGGACCGACAGTCCTCGACCGGCGGTGTAGGCGGTGGCGGTCATGGAGGCGATCTCCGCCGCTGTTGAGGCGGAGATGTTTGGCCCAGTTAGAGATTGGTAGTAAGGGGTCTGGAAGTTGAGGTGATTCGCCTCGGCGAGGTTGTAGAAGGCGAGCACGGCCATCACGAGGAGGCTGAAGAGCAGGCGAGGCTGACTGTGGTTCGGAGAGTCCAGCAGACGATTGTTGATAGTAGATGGTGGCTTTGTTCGGAGGCGAAGGTCAAGATCATCCTCATGATCTTCAGTCGAAGTGTTCGTTTTGCTGTACCGTGTTGAGGGCAGAAGGTAGAGGAGAAAGAGAAGTAGGCCAACTGAAAAAATTGAAAAAAAGAAAGGAGATCATTTTTGTACAAAGAAAAAACTTTTCTCCCGCCTTTGTTTACCTCCACACTGAACCGCTCCACAGATGACGTACGGTACGGTCAGCCGGGCCCGCCTTGAGGCGATCATCTGCGCCGTCAAAGCACTGTTATCAGCAACGAAGCCGCCCAAAAATGGGCCCACCACCACCGGACCGACGATCATGCCCAGGCCGTAGCAGAGCTGCAGCAGCTGAAGAACGGCCGCCAGCCGCCGGCCCTCGTGCAGCTCCATCAGCCAGGTGCTGCTCACGGTGTTCCAGTTGCCGCCGCCGAGGCCGATGGCGAAGAATGAGCCATAAAATGGGACCAGCGTTAAAAATCTCGGCGTCAGGGCGAAGGCGACGCCGAAGAGCAGTAGAAGGGCCGAGGTGAACAGCTGACGATTGATGGCCGGTAACCGGCTGCTGGAAGGTTTGTAGAGGAAGCTGACTTTGATAAAGGTTGAAGATTAAGTTTCAGATGTTATTCAACAGAAAGCTTACCAAATGAGCCGGCAATGGCGCCCAGCATCGAGAAGGTCATGAAGTAGGACACCTCCTTGATGGAGGACGTCGACACTGAGCCATCACTTTTCTCCGAAGAAAGAAGGTAGGTAAAGTCTACCAGAGAAGGACCGGCAATTCCAGAGAGTGTTCCCTGATGAAAGAGAGAAGGAGGTAAGTTGAAGCTTACTTTGTTCGATCTTTTAAAATCGCTTACAAAGGTAAAGTGCCCCAGAAAGATGATGGCCGTGTAGTAGAGCTTCTGACTTGTGGCCATGACTGTGCTTCTGCTTTCAAATCAAAACAAAGAAAGTAAAGCAGCCAAAGTCAACACAGCAAACACTCAGTTTCATTCTCTATTTCTGATATCAAACTTTATTTTTTATTTTGTACAAAGAAGTGTGTTTTTTAATACCACAGAGAAGCCATTGAGTCCGTTCTTTGTTATCATCAAATCTAAGTGATGATAAGCAACCACTTAAGTTACCACACCAAGTACAGATGCTGTCGTACAGTAACTGAACTGGTGGCGCAACAGTCAACATTGATAAGAGAGAACAAGAGCACATCATCAAAACATCAATCAATCCAAGGATTTCAAATACTTTAAACTTTTCAAATCCTCCTTTTACACCTTCTAAGCAACACAAACCTCACGCCCAAAAAGAGGAACATCGCCGTCAGGAGGACACTCCCATCGAGGTACATCATCACCTCAGGCACCCGCTCAATGAGATTTCCAATCAGAAGGGGCGTGAAGATACTCGGCACGGTGAGGGCCACTGTGAAGAGCGCATTCCTCCGGTCGTTGACCACTGCAAAGCGGTCAATGAAGGCGAACATGGCGGGCATGATGGCGGAGAAGGCGTAGCCGATGAAGGCGGCATTTACCTTGATCAGCAGCGTCTCCTCCAGCGACTGGGAGGTGCTACAGAAGAGGGCGCCCATGCCGGCCACCGAGAGGACGTAGTGGAGGAGAAGAAGCTGCCCGGAGGAGAGGATCATCGAGACGAGGATGTTCACGCCTCGGCCGGTGGTGTAAACGGTAGCGGTGATGGAGCCGATGATGGCCGCCTCGGAGGCGGAAATTCGAACCGTTCCAGAGCCCTTCAACGCCTGCAGAAAGGTGTCCTGGAAGCTGAAGTAGGCCACCTCGGCGAGGTTGTTGCAGGCGAAGATGGCCACCACGAGGCAGAGGAAGATATGCAGGTAGGTGCGGTTTTCCGGACGTTCCAGCAGTCTGACCTCTTCTTCTTCTTCTCCTTCTCCTTTGTTATTGTTTTCGTTTTCAGAATCGATTTTAGTAGATGAAGTTTCCTCCGGTGCTGTCCTCGGTGTTGGCCGACGGTACCGGGTGAAGTAGGCGAAGAAGAGCACCAGAAAGGCGATGGCCACTAACAGGAAAAAGGGGAGATTTTAAGGTAAGTGAAAACTTTTTTTACCATTTTTGTCTTTACCTGTTCCAACGAAACAGGCCGAGATTATGAACGGCCCTGTCAGACTAGCTCTCCTTTGGGCCACTTTCTGACTGTACTCTTGCACGCTCATCACCTCCGCCACCTCGGTGGCGTTCATGTACCCAAAGAGGTGTGGTCGAACGATGAGCGGCCCGACGATGGTCCCCAGACCATAGGCGAGCTGCAGGGCCTGCAGTGCTGCCGCCAGCACCCGCCCCGACCACATTTCGATGATCCAGGTGACGGCGATGGCCACCTGGTTGCCCAGACCTACGCCCCCAATCGCCGCCAGCCCATAGGCAACTGGCAGTGAGTTGATCTGGGGAAGCAGGGCAAAGTAGGCGGCGGTAATCAGGGAGAGCACTCCGGTGAGAAGTTGGCGGTTGAGGAACCGCCTGCTCACTGACCAGTCGTAGAGGAAGCTGACTGCAAAAATAGTTTTAATTTTTAAAAGTTGTGATTTTTGGTTTCACTCGAAGCATACCAAAACCGCCAACGCAGCAGCCGATGTGAAGAAAAGTCTGCAGCAAGCTCACTTCGCCCATGCTGGCCGGCGTTTTCTGCTCAGTGTTGCCCAGCAGGTATCGAATGTCGACCATTGTCGGACTGGTCACGCCGGTCATGATTCCCTAAAAAAGAGGTTTTCGAGTATAAAAAAACTTTTTCAATATAAGTTTTTTTTCAGTGATTTTTACCCCTGAAAAGTGGCCCAGGAAGATGATGGCCGTGTAGAGCGCCCTCAAGGCGACTGGCTGAAGCTTCTGCTGCTGCTGCTGATCGTTTTCAGAAACACTTAAAGACATTTTTAGAAGTTGATTAAAAAAATTAAAAAGTAGTTTAAAAAATTAAAATTACACTTGAGATCAGAGTGCTGGGGATTTAAAAAGACGGGAAGCTGCTTAAATACTTACTTTAAGTCTGGTTGTTAAAATAGTTGGTTTCATTTGATCTAAGGCATCAATTAATCCCCTGATGATGATCACCTCCATTATCGTTAGACGTTATCCACTGATTATGAGACTACTGACGAAAATGTTTCTAGTGCAAGAATCTGACCACTTTGATGATTTTCAATTAACTGTTAATTAGCTGGCATGAACGGAAACCTTCATGCCTACAGAGGAAAACATGCCGCCAAAAGGACGTCATCGCCATCACCACCTTTTTGAGCATGTTTTATTTAAACAATTTGTAAACATTTAGGCACAACGAATCTGCTACGATGTTGTGCCTGTATCTGCCTGCCTGCTTATCAACATAGGCAAAATGCCTAATAAATTGATAACTAAATCAGGTGTAAAAGAGTTTGTCTGCTGTACGGTGCAATCAATCAATCGCCTGTGTACCATCCTCCTTTTTAATCCCAATTAGCAGTCGTTTAAAGATTAAGCATTATCAGTTTTTAAAATAATGTAATAGACTAAAAACACTGGGGAGAACGAAATGTACGGCAGGTTAAATTTGAGAGAAAAGTGCAAAATCTTTTTAAGAGCATTTTTAAGCCAGTTTACTAGTGCATCTGTTTTGGCTGCAGGCATTGAGGACATTTTAGTTTTGCAGTCAAAACGGTCATATTTAGGTAAAGAGTACGCTGTACTCTTACGAGTGTTTACTATTACCGGAAAAAACCTGTTGTTAAGAGCCCAATAATCTCAAGCTGGTTTATATCTTTAGACAATAGCAGAATTATTGATTTTTAGCGCCACAAAATGACTTGATTGCATCAAGTGTTTTATTTTCAGTAAAAAAACTTGAATTTGTGAAGCAATCCATCATTTTTACAAATGCAAATTGTTGCATATTGGTACTGCAGTAATCAAGGTTAATTGATTGGTATAAAATGAAGGAAACAAAACAGTTGTTTACTGAATACAGGAAAAAAAACTCTCATAAAGATGTACTCACTTTCCGTTGTCTACTGCCTGCTGGCCGTGGTAGTTTGTGTCGCCGAAAGTGCATCACGAACTAACGAGTCTTTAGTTGAAGACCTTTCAAACACTCCAGGCACTAACTTATCAACTGTTGAAGTTAAAACAGTATTATCAGCCAATCCTGTGCAATCAAACGATACAGCTGTACAGACACTTGAAAGTAATGGAACTGCTGTTGCTGCTGTTGATAATGCTGATAAGAGCTCTAATGGAACAGCAGCAGCTGCTGAAGAAGACCAGAACAGCAACTCTACTGAAACTGGCTCCAAGGCCAAACTAGGCTGCCACTGGCCCAAGTACGTTCACCACGTCTACCACGAGCCACCCAGACCGGTGCCCGTTCCCGTTCAGCCCGTGCAGCGCATTCCCATACCGATTCCGTTCCCCATTCGCTATCCCTATCCGGTCAAGTTCCCGGTTCAGGTTCCGGTCAACGTTCCCATGCCGTACCCGATACCCTACCCAATGCCCTGCTCCAATCCCCCGTGTCCTCCGAGGCAGACAAACAACTACAATTACAACTACAACTACAAGTATCCTTCCGGTTATGGGAGCAAGGGCAGTTCAGGAGGAGGAGGAGGAGGAAATGGAGGAGTCAACTACGCCTTCAAGCCTCAGCGAGGACCCTATCTTTGGCCCTCAAATAACTACGATAAAAGAACTGGAAATGGCAATAGTAATGGCCCGCAAGTGCAAGAAGCTCAGCCGTACACTTAGTTGTTAGGATACTTTTTTTGTAAAAATAAAAGTTTTGTAATAAAAAAAACTTGCCAAACTTTACTGATTTTAGAAATACAAAAAGTACAAAAAAAGAGCGAGAATGATTTTTAGCTGGCTCACTGACAGTGCTAAATGAGCCGATTTACGGTATGAAAAAGAGGACACTCAAGGTTAAATTGATCAAGTTGATTGAGTTGGCAAAACAAAGGTATTGGAAATGTCAGACAGGAAAAAAATTTTGAAAGAGAAAGCTTTGAGAAAGAAATTTAAATGTTGAAAGTGAAAAACAGCAAAAATTTTTTTTACGAACCAGGCGAATCAGTAGAAATTGAATAAGGCGATAAAAACAGTTGAAAGTACCCAAATGGGAATGAGGTTGAGGGCTGCAGCTCCATTGCTGTCGTTGCTGGTAGAGTAGGCGGATTCAGCGGCAGTCTTGCCTTCAATTGCCGGTTTTGAGGCGTTCTTGGGGGCGTTTTCCAAAGGCGAAGATGAGGAACGACGGGAGATAAAGTAAAAGAATCGAACCAGAGCGTTGTTGGAACTCTTCTGCTTATCTTCAGCGTTCATCGCCTTCTTATCACCTTCTTTTTTGCCTTCTTTATTCTCATCTTCTTTCTTGTTGAAGATGGCCGAAAGGCGATCGAGAAACGATTTACTTTGGTTCTGGTCATCTGTTGTTGTTTTATTAGCCGGCGACCACCCGGGCAGCTGAGCGTCGATGATCACCGGGCGGACGCCGTGTTCGTTGATGTTCAACTCTACCTTGGTGATGTTGGCGGGACTGAAGGCCGGCGGGAAGATGCTCTTGAGGGCGTCATTGAGCTTGGCAATCGTCTCGCCCATTACTGCCGCCTTTTTCGGGTCAGTAGAGGGAGGGGCTGGCAGATTGGCGAGGTTCACCGTCAGCTGAATGCCCGGAATGGTGATCCTCGGCAAGTGGGGAATGAAGTCCTCTGAGGGGAGAAAAAAGGGAGTTAAAAAGATTTAAATTAGGAAAAAGTTTAGAGTACTCCAAGTGAGGTTGTGCTTGGTGATCAGCTGCGCCACTGTTAGTTGGGGGCGTGAAACGGTTTTCCTTCCTGGAGCACCTCGACGCGGAGGTCCACCTTTGCCATTTACTGGCTTTTGAGGAGGAGGTGAAAGGTCGAGAACCGGCTTGAGAATGTCATCGAGGAAGAGGGGAAAGCTGCTGAAAGGATTGTTTGGCAGCTTTTTGCCGCTTGAAGTTTGTTCACCCAGTTTGCGACGATCGCCGAGCAGGCCCTCTCCGAATGGATTGCCATTTCCAAAGTGAAATCGGTTGTTGTTGTTGTTGTTGTTGCGGCTGCTGCTGCCAAAAAGAGGAAAAGTGCTGTCGGCATCGTTTTTATTATCAGCGTCATCATCATCATCATCATCATCACCCCAGATTGATTTTGGTTGCTGAAACAGGCGAATCAGATCATCAAAGCCGTCTGAAGAAGAGGGCTTTTTGCGGCTTCTTTCATAACTGTCGGCAAAGGGCGAGTTTACTGGAGCCGGTTTCTGTCCTGGCATCAACAAAGGATGGTGACCAAAGGGTGGACCACCACCTTGGGGATTGAACAGCAGTTGACCATTGATGCCAGTGATAAGGAAAATTAAAAGGGTCGTGGTAATTAGACGACGCATTTTGAGTGTTTTTAGTTCATAAGGTTTAGCCTTTTTTTGTTGATGATTAAAAAAGAAACTGTGCGAGAACTGAATTAGAGCTCTACTCGGAGCACCTTTACTACCTGCAGCAGTGGCACACATAAATAGACTGCTCTGTACAGTCACGATTTTATTTCAGTACTTTTTTTGGTGGTCGTTGTCATGGTGAATTTTTGTCTGTCTATCTGGAGGCAAAGGATGCGCAATAGATGTGCATCATTTCACCCTTCTCTCTTTCCTGACTAATGTCGTTGTTGCAATCAGCTCACCGAGTGAAACTCAATCAAGTTACCTCGATTGAGTTATTGTACAGTAGTGGTTCAAACCAGAAAAAGTCAGAGCTTTTTTATTTATGAAAAAAATGTTTGTTGTTGCTAAACTAACCAAACAGACGCTCTAGAAGGCCTAATTTAGGCAGTTGTTGATGCTGACTCTGCAACCGGTCCACCTCTTCGTGCAGGGCTGTTCGCTCAAAGACGGGTGCCCCCGTGAAAGCGGCCATTCCACAGCCCCGAGCAATGTCTGCCGGCACCTGCAGGTAGCCTTCAAGGCCAAACTCCGGCCCGTAGCTGTTCTTGATTATCCAGTGGCCCTCCTCGGTCCAACCTTAAAAAATGTTGTTAAAAAGTTTTAGTTTTTTACCTAAGGGTTTTACGTACCCACGAGCAACATTGCATGATCGGCTGCCGCTCCAGGTAAACATTTCCGATAGTAGGGGCTGCCTTTCAGCTGAAAGAAGGCCGGGTCGTCGGTGTTGAAGCCGATGATGGCCGGCCCAAAGTAGTAAACGACCGCTCGGAAGATCTCATCGCTGGCACCTTGGTTCATGCACCAGCTGGTGGGACGAGCATAAACGGGATTTGGTGAGGTGCACTGTTCAGCCTAAAAACGAGTTCTGTTAAAAAATTGTACAAAAAAGTTTTCCACTTTTTTATACCTTTCCAATGTACGGCCGATCCTTTTGGAGCATAACTCCTCTGAAGACGGTCATATTGAGTACCTCGTGGGGGTAACCGAGGCCGCAGCCATCTCTGCCCTCGTTGCTGTAGCAGTTGACCACGTCCTGTTCACTGAACGCTTTAGGGTTGCTTTTTTCAGTTTTCTTTTCCTCTTCCTCTTCCGCCAAATTGCGCCCCCTATTTTCCACCTGAATCTGGTAGGCGCCCTCCAGGCTGCCAATGGCGGAGAAGGCGTAGCAGCTGCCGCACTCGAGCTGCGCTTTTACCTCGGAGACGACTCCTTTTTTCCGCCAGTCAAATGCCTTTGGAAGGCCGGAGAGTAAAGCTGGGTCCAGGCTGGAGCCAGAAATGCAAGGACCGGTGAAGGCATTGCCTTTGCTGCTTTTGCTGCCAGCGGAGCTGCCCATCGGCGGAAGCTTGGTCAGCGGTTTGGTGAACTTTGATTTGATCTCCATCCAGGACTGAAAGTTGAAGGGAGAAAAGTTAGTTTGGCTTTCTGAAAAAAAGTTGATCAACGTACAAAAGCGGAAAACATGTTCATTCCGAGAGTGGTCGGTTTGAAGGCGCTGTCCTTCTTCATCTTTAGTGCACAATCGACTACAGTGCGAGCCAAAAAACGAACACTTTTCAGTAGATTTGCCACTCGTTTCCGTATCTCTTTGTGGTCTTTGAGGACAAAAAGATGATAATTGAAGGAGACAAAACGTTTGAGGACGTCAGTCAGTGGCAGGGTGAAGATGTTCACTGTCTCGGCGCCAATTGAGGCGTTGTAGCAGCGCTCTAGGGCGTTGCCCATTTCTGAGGTTTTAAAGCTTTTCAGCGTCGGTTCTAGACTTTGCAGACTAGCAGTGCTAGTAACATTGCCGCTCTTTAGAATGCTGTGAATGTACTTTTGAGCTCGGTGAATGCTCGCAAGGCGAGTGTAAAGGGAAGAGGCTGATGCATTAGAAAGTTGATATTTTTGAATTATCAAAATTGAAAATAAAAGTGCTAAACTAGAGGAAGCTAATTTCGACATAACGTCGTTTTCGAAAGATTATGAAAATGTAAATAAAAAATCGCACAAATTTCAAAAAGTTGTACAGCAAGGTATTATGAGTTTAAAGAAGAGGCAAATGATAATAAAAAATGGAACCCTTGACTTTTTTGCTAATGAGCCTAATATTATTTTTATATAAATTAAAATGAGCATTACCGCCACACTTTCTGGAAGGTCGTTTCGCCTGCTTTAATTACTTTGGCAGCAAATACCACAACACACACACAATTTATTCATCAAAGGTTAGTTCCCTCTTCCTTACAACTCCACAAAGGGAAAGGTAAACTCTCCGGTGAAGAGGCCATCGCCTTTCTTACTCTTCTTCGACCGTCCATTCCCAAAAAGGCCACAGCCCGCCGCCAAACTCCGATTGAGGTACACGTATCCCTCGACGCCCCAGCTTTTACTGTTTCTATTGCTGACTCCGTAGCTGTTCTTCAGCAGCCAGTAGTCGGGCGTCCAGCCGACCAGCAGCATCAGGTGGTCGGCCTCCAGCGTTGAATTGCAGGGTGTGTTCAGCGGCCCCGCCAGATAGCCCCAGACGCGGGCAATCGGCCCGTCGGCCAGCGAGGTCGGAGAGCGAAAGGCCGCCGTAAGGGGACCATTAGAAATCAGTAGCTGTTTAAGGCGGTCATCGTTTCGTTTTGAGATGTGCGCTCGGCAGTAGCCGTTGGTTCGGGTGATGATGGTGGTGGAGTCGTCGGTGCAGCGGTTTGGGTTTGACTGGAAAGAGGTTTGATAAGTTTTTGATAACGGTTGATAAATTGATAAGCTGTGCTTACCTGAGGCAGTCGATTGCTAACGTTGCTCGGCACATAGGGGTCGGCGGACTCGGTGAGCACGGTGCCTCGTTTCAGCGAAGCGCCAAAAACCTTGGCCGGCTGACCGCCCTCGCACGGGTCGCGGTAGTGGTCCTTGCGCAGGCAGTCCATGGTGTACATCTCGCTGAAACTGAGCGGAAGTGACTTGTTGCTCAGCAGTTTGACCGCCTCCAGTCGGGTGGGGTCTTCCTCGGCCATTCGAGCAAAGGCAGAAGGTCCGGCCGGACCGGAAGAGGAAGAAGAGGAAGAGGAGACCTCCTTGTACTTGAGCATGAAGGCGGACTCGATGCCGGCGAGGGCGGCAAAGAGCCAGCAGGAGCCGCAGAAGCCCTGGTTCTTCACCGGGCTCACCACCTCCTGGTCACGGTAGTCGAAGGATTCAGGGAGGTTCCGAACGTCGGACCATTTTCCCTTCACCGTACACTCGTCAGGAATGTCGACGCTGTGGCCGAGGGCGTGGTGGTGGTCCTCGTCTTCTGGTCCTTGGTTCTCCTGATCATCGTCGTCGGGGATTAGGCCACCCTTGAAGGCCATCTTCATCTCTTCTGGAGACTAAATAATGAAAATTTAAAAAACTTGAACAAAAGAAGAAATGCTTACCAAGTGACTGAATTTTGTCAGACCGATTTTTGTCGTGCCAATCTCGTCTTCCTTTTCACCATTGACGCAGTCCACAATGTGCTTTGCCATGAGGTGAAGGTTTTCCGCAAGAATGTGCACTCGCTGGCCGATCTCCTTTAGTGAACGGCCTTCCAGTAGGTCTGAATTGTTCTAGATTAAGTGATAAGTTGATAAAATCTTGTTTTTTGTTGATAAGTTGGCAGATAAATTCCATTTACCATGTACTTGTGAATAATCTCCTTGAGTGGTGCGTTGAAGAGATCCACCTCCTCATCGCCGATTTGAGAGTTAAGACACAGTGGCAGTCGGTGCGCTTTTCCCAGTAAAACGGGCGTAAAGTGAGGATTCAGGCCGCCAATTGAGATGTTACCGTCGCTGTGCAGCGCCTCAATGGCCGAGTGAATCAGTCCTAGGTGCAGATTAGCTGATGAGAAATCTAAGATGCAGCTGAAAAGCCAGAGAAGAGTACAATAAAAGGACTTCATTTTTCACTTTTAAAAGTTGAGTCAAAGAGAGACAAAAAAACAAAGTTGTGCTCATCAACAGACTTGTGATGCTAAAATGTAACTAAAATGTGCTCTTAAAATGCGCGTAAAAGGCGCGCACTCATATACAGTGTAATATTAATAAGAACCAATTCAACCGGTAAATGAGACGGTGAAGATGACGGCATCACCGACAGGCAGTGACCGGTAAATGTCAGCCGCTCAGGCACGCAAAGGGCAGTGCTAAATGGTAAAATGATAAAATGCAATAGATGGAGAGATAAAAGGGTAGACACCACGACCACTGCCTCCCATAGAACTCCTGTTTTAGAAGAGGAAGTTTTGCCTCATTTTCCCGGTGGAGGAGGAGGCAGCAGCCCACTTGCTGGCTTTGCAGGACTCGGCAGAACCCCCGCAGGTCCTCGAGGAGCAGGCAGCGTCTGAGGATGAGCAGCAGCAGGACCTTGTCCACCACCACCTGGGGCCGGAAGTGCTGCTCCGGTCGATGGTGGTGGGGGAGGTAGAGAAGAAGGTGGAGCTGGTCCGGGAAGTGCAGCAGCCGCGTGCTGAGGCGGCGCCGGAAGTGTCTGCTTGGGCGCCGGCGGCAGCTGAGCACCTGTCGAAGGAGGAGGAAGAGGAGCAGCATGTGCAGGAGGAGCAGGCAGTGCCCCTCCTCCTCCGCCTCCTGTTTTGCCAGGAACCGGAAGTCCCGCTGGAAGAGCATGAGAGCTCGGCGGCGGCAGCGAGTGCGGCGCTGGAAGTCCTCCTGCTGAAGACTTGGGCGGCGGCGGCAGTGGCGGCGGTGGCAACGGCGGAATTGGCTGACTCGTTTTCAGCCCGTGCACCACCCGAGTTTGGATCACCTTCAGCTCGGAGCCGGGTCCAGCGGCAGCTGGGGCTGGAGCCCCAGCACCACCTTCATTGAGTCGAGTCTGCGAGCCAAAGGGAACGTTTCGACGAAGGAGACTGCGCTGAACGGGCACTTGAGGACCTGGGTGTTTCTCGCCGAAAAGCGACGTCGGCTTTGGAGCGCTGCTGCTCTTGTCTTCAGCCTCTTTCTTCTTCTTGATTGAAGAGGACTTGCCTCCTCCTCCTCCTCCTCCTCCTTCCACTGCCCCTCCCCCTCCTACTGGAAGTCCCACGCCTTTGGGCACTGCAGCTCCACCGGTGCCTGGTCCCGGCAGGGCGGGGCCTTTTGGAAGGGCTGGAGCATGTGAGGAAGGCGGTGGTAGAGCTCCGCCTCCTTTCTGAGAGCCACTCGAAGCCGCCGAGGTGGGCTTGGGCAGCGGCAGAGAGTGCGGAACAGTTGGAGCTCCAGGAGGGGGAGGAGCCGGCAGACTACTGGGACCCCCTCCTCCGCCCGCCTTAGCAGAGTCGCTCTTTTCGTTGGCTCCGCCTCCCTCTGCCATTGCTCGGGCCGGGGTGTTTAGCGAGGTGGGAGGAGGGCGTGGCGGCGGTGGTGGAAGCGATGGCGGCAGCTGAATTTTCGGCTGAGCAGCCGTGGCCTGCGGTGGCTCGTTGGCCAGAGCCGCCCGCAAGCGTTCTCGCTCCTGACGAGCCCGCTCCACATCCGCCGAGTCGGGTTCATTCGATTGCAGCGATTCGGGGTGGTGGGATCGGTCAGAGGAGGTGGAGTTGGTGGAAGGGGAGCGACTGGGCGACCCGGAAGAATCGTGAGGCGAGGAGTCTTGCTGAGGTTGTTGCTGCTGTTGCTGCCGCTGCTGCTGAAGAACGTCATTTGCGGCGGTGTTGTCAGCGGTCGCGCCCAAGGTGGACGCCTTTCGCTGGTGACCGGAGATAGCTCGGGATTGTGTTTTACGTTCTAAAGAGTTGAGGATTAGAAGAGTTGAAGGAAAGAAGGGTCAAGAAAGACTTACTGTTAAAACAGCAGCCCATGATGACTTGCTGAGGTAGAGAAAAAACTCGGTGTTTCAAAAAGAAGTTATGACTTGGCTAAAGTGCTTTTGTGCTAAACGCCAATTCAGAATGAAAGTGCAATTTGGAAAGGCAAGTGATCTTTTGTAACACCAAGTTCACCAAGTTCGAAATGCATTTATTTCCATTTTTGTACAACACTTTAGACAATCAAATCATCATCTCTTTTCTTTACCACCGCCTTCTTTGCCTCAATCTGCTGTTGAGAGGGAATTCGAAAGCTACTACTACCACCACTACTGCTGTTTGCACCATTGACCATCATCATCGCCATCCGCCTCCTGCGCTCCTCAAACTCCTCCTGCAGCCGGGCAATGGTGAGCAGGTCCTGGAGGGCGGCAAAGGCGACCATGCTCCACACAAAGTGGCCCACCACGGTCACTACCAGCGCCAGCGGGCGGAAGATAAAGAGGCCACCGCCGAGGAGGCAGCCAAAGACGAGGTAGATGGTCTCGATGGCGGTGGCCACGGCGTGCACGGCAAAGTACACCGCCAGACAGGTGACCGAGGTGCAGTGGACGCCGACGATGCCGACGATGTTCAGCGGGAGGCTCAGCCAGAGGGCGATGTAGAGGAAGACGGTTTCCAGCTAACAAAAATTGGGAAAGGTTTTAGAAGAATTTTGGGAAAAGAATGATCAAGTTTACTGTGTTTCGACCCAAGGGCAGCGGATAGAAGATGTTTAGCAGAATCAGCAGCACTACCACCAGAATGAAGAGGACATTGATAGTGGTGAGGAGGACTTTTCGGCAGCGGTAACCGTTTGGAGGTTCTGGAGGTGAGGGAATCTCCGGGATTTGGTGGTGGTGGTGGTCCATATTCTAGCTAAACAAAAGAGTTTTGATCCGGACGAGCTCGTTACTGCAAATGAACGTTTTTTGAGGATTTTCAAGGGAGACGCAACACAACACAACAAAAGCTTTTGCTCTTTTGACTGCTTTGTAAACAAAACTGAACTCTTTTTGCTGGGAAAAATCAGAGAAAGACACAAAAAAGAAGCAGAGCTCTTTCTTTAAACTTGAAAAAACGAGGCGACGAGAGATCGGAGCTGTCAAAGAACAAGCAGAACAAGACGCCTTTGGAGCTGGTGCACCACCAGTGCACCATGTGACTACGGTGGTGCACCAGAAAGCTGATCGGCAGTTTGTGTTGTTTACACAAACAGACAGTTTAATTTCGGTAGAAGAAGAGATGAGAAAAGAAAATCGTTTAATAAGAGAGAGATGGAAGAGAGGGGAAAAGATCAATGCAGTGCAAAATTTGTTGGTAGCACCAGGCGAAGTTGAGAAGTAGCAGATGGCCTGGTCTGGAAAACTTCGAAGACGATTTCAGCCTTCTCTTCAGATGCGCTTACGCAGATTGAGCGCCAGGACGGTGAGGGCGGCACCGGCGAGTGCAAAGGTGTAGCCCGAGTCGGCCTTCGCATAGGAGAGCACCTTCTCGAGGTAGTGCAGCAGCGTGGTGCCCGCCTGGGTGGCCGCCTGCGCCGCGTCGTGCGCCAGCTCGGTGGCGTGGGCGCCGGTGAGGCTGTGGCCGACTCCGCCTCCGCCTCCACCTCCGTGACCACTTGAACCAGAAGTTCCGGCGTGGCCACTGGTACCTGAAGCTCCACCGTGTCCGCTGGCTCCGGCAGCTCCTCCGTGACCGCTGGCGCCAGCAGGAGGAGGGGCGGCACTTTTTGAATGGCCCCCTCCTCCTCCGGCGCCGCTCTGAGCTCCGGCGGCGCCCGCCGATGGAAGGTGCGACTTGGTGCGCGACGACTTGGACTTTTCTCCCTTGGCAGCTTGAGACATCTTTGAGGCCTTTTACTGATGAAGAGGAAGATGAGGGCTTGTTTGTTTGTAGAAACGCTTGCTTTGGTTTGGCTTTGGTTACTTTCTAGAGCAAAGTTTGGTCTGGTGATGAGCTGTACAAGTGAAGTGGAAAAAACCTGAATTGGTGCTTTACCAAAAGAGGACTGCTTTTGTGTGATTCAGCACACTTTGCTGTCAGTTTTCTAAATTCGAATTTGAGTTAGTTTTTTTTTGTTCAAAATGTACAGCTGTGCTAGTCGTATAACTACGTGCAAAAACAGGTTTTTGAAAACAGTTTCAAGCTTAGTGATTGTTTTTTTCCAGACAACTTTTCCAAACTAGACAAGAGCAGACCAGTCAACCAATGCAACCAGTGAAGAAGGTGCAGCTGGCATCGAATGACGTCAAACTGCTGGCGATGAAGGGCTTCACCATTGGCGATGCACTCAACAGGTAACAGCTTTACTTTTTCTACCAAATCTAATTTCCAAAACTTATTTCCCAGCGGTTCTTTTGCCTGTGTCTGCAAAGCCACCTACAAAGGCAAGCCGGCGGCTGTGAAGGTGATCGACCTGGAGAAGACGTCCGATGACTACCGCCTCAAGTTTCTGCCCCGCGAGCTGTACACCATCAAGAAGCTGAAGCACCGCTTTCTCATTCAAGTCATCGACATCTACGTCATCGGCAATCGAGTGCTAGGTTTGTGCACTCTTTTTTGAAGTTTTTTTTAAATTAACACTTCATCTTTGATCTTTGATAAACAGTGTTCATGGAGCTGGCTGACGGCGGCGACTTTCTCGATCTGCTCGACGTCACAAAGGCGTTGCCTGAGGTAAAAAATTGATCCTTTTAGAGTCCATCTTTTGTTATCAACTATATCATCTGTTTTTTTTCAGAGCAAAGCTCGCTACTACTACACTCAGTTTGGTTCGGCGCTGCAGTACATGCACTCTATCGTAAGTGCTCAAAGTTTAGGAATTGAAAACTGCAAAAAAAAATTTTTATTTTTTTAGGGCTTTGCCCACCGCGACATCAAGTGCGAGAATATTCTGCTGAACAAGGCGCACACCAAGGCGATGCTCACCGACTTTGGCTTCACGCGCTCCTGCTTTGAGCGCCACACTGGTCGCCGCCAGCTGAGTGACACCTACTGCGGCTCAAAGGCGTACCTCAGTCCGGAGGTGCTCAAAGGGGAGAAGTACGCCCCTCTTATCAGCGACTGCTGTAAGTGGCAAAAAGCTTAATTTATCAACAAATCATAATTTTGATAATTTTATCATCAATTTCCCTCTAGGGTCTATGGGCGTCGTCCTCTACGTGCTGCTGATGAACAAGCTGCCCTTCAATGATGAGAGCAGCAAGCAGCTGCTGGCCGACCAGTTGGCTCATAATTACAAGTAATGCAAAAACTGTTTTTAAAAATCTTGATTAATCTTTGCCATTATTTCCGTTTTTAGAATGTCCACCAGCCTGAGCAGCTCCTGTAAGCGCCTGATTGAGGGCCACCTCGATCCGAATCCCTCGACGCGCTTCAACATGAACGACATTCTGGCGCACGAGTGGTTTGAGGGGAAAAGTGGCCACGATGACCAGGATGATGACGACTGAGCTTCAGTTTGGAGTTGAAGGAGAACTGCTGTACTACAGCTTCCCGGCAACACTGTTAACACTTTTACTTTTCTTGTGCTGGTGCAGCACTTGCTAAGCATCTACAATTATAATTAATCGATTAAATTTTAAAAACTCGGCTGCTTTTGTTCGAATTTGGCTTGCCCAGGTAGAGCAAAAACAACTTACTTTAGCATTTTAGTTGCTTGCAAAACCATTTTTCATCAAGTATGGAAAGTGTTCATCTAAATTTAGGTGGGCATCAGCATCAAAAGGTTATTTCTTTTGGCATTGGCCATGGTAAGTGCACTGTGAACGTTTCTTTTTATGTTTTATGATAAGGTTTGCTAAGTTTTTTTATTTCAGTGGTAATGATCTTGGTGTGCATCACCCTGGGTACCATTCTTCTCCTTATCACCGTCTGGTTCTGCTTCATGTTCTACGATGATTTTTGTGCTGGTGGTGGTGGTGATAAAAAGAGCAGAAAGCAACAGAACGATGAAGATGATGAAGTTCAAGAGAAGAGAAAGATGAAAAGGAAAAGTCGACGCAGACATCGAGAAGAAGATTTTGATGACGAGGAGAACATCAGCCGCAAGTACACCGTTTCTCAGCTTAGAAAAAGTCAATTTGGTGGCAATCAAAAACCAAGTCATCATCATCATCCTAAAAGCAAATTCTATTTTGATAATTCTACGACCCCCACTAGCCCTCAAAATCCTGCTGACCAAAGTAAAAGTGATGTTTCAGAAAACTCCTCCGCGATGGTCGACTTTTCTCGATACGTTTCCTCAAGAAGACACATCTCATCACCAACTTCTTCTTGTTCAGCACCAACTCCAAGAGCATTAGGAGCCCAAAACTCGGCTGCTCAAAATTTGGCAAAGTACACTGAAGAGCAAAAGAAGCTCAACTTTAAAACTTAAAGTGACCAGGTTGATTTGTGAAAATAATAGAAAGATGTGATTTTTGACAAAAACAAGCACATTCACAAATGTTCTTTAGCATGCAGATCAACAGGTGGCGTAAGTTTCTTTGCTGTTGTAGTGAAAAAATAGCATTAGCGCAAACCTTGGCATTTTCAAATAATTTCAGCCACTTCAATCGACCTTGATCAAGCAAACAAAAACCGGCCAGTGTTGTAGACGACAACGAAGCCAAAAAGTGTAAGTAAATTCGCGTCACTTTTTCTCACTCTTTCAACAATTTTCATCTGTTTGCCCTTTTACTTTTGCTGCTGTTGCTGATTCTATTTATAATGTCAATGCTGCTGCTGCTGTCTTAGTGTTTACACTAACGTCAATGATGATGATGGGGCAACACTTTAGCAGGAGACCGACAAACTTTGCCCTAAATTGCCGGTAAAAGGAGGATTGAGCAGATTGAGCTATGTGTGTGACACAACCGGCACTAGCAGCAAAAAACATTGGAATCGCCCTCACTTCACTTCACTATCACACTTCCGCAGTCGTGCCGTTTCCTACAAGAGAAAGGATTTTTTAAAATCAACTTTTTCTTTGCGTTTTCTATTGTTGCTTTTGTTGCTTAACTAGACACTACTAGGTCAGTGAAAATGTTAGGGATTTTTTGTGCTAGTCTTTTTTCTGATATCAAATCAAAGCTGGTTGAATGCACCAAAATGATGCGATGCACTGAACAAGATTAGCTGCTGCTGTTGCTGTTGTACTTTTTTCTTTTTGTTGCAAAAGTTGGTAGCTGTAAAGATTGCTGTCTTGTTTTCAGTTTTTTTCTTTTTCTTCTGCCACCATTTTCTTTTGAGTGCATGTGAGTTATAGCACCATCACTGCCACAAGCACAAACCAGTCGTAAACCTTGAATCTAGGAGAGAAATGAAGTAACAACTTGTGCAGCGTTGTTGCTGCCGCTTTTTTTGCTGCAACTTCTTAAATCTTTAAATCTTGGTTATAACCGTTGTCATTTTTTTCTTTTCTTTCTTTTCTCGAATTGATTAATGATCAATTCTTGGCACCTCAGTGGTAGCAGCAGCAGCAGCAGTTTATGTGATTGTTGCCACAGGCAAATACTCAGACAAACTAAATATTATGAAGAAAGTGCGCTAAGGGCTACAAGGTTGTTGAGTATCATGTTCAAGCATTCTCTATAGATGAAGGAGCCACCACTACATAGATTTGTAGAGTAAATTGTTCAAAACAAAGAGAATTTTTTCTGAAACAGAAAAAAGCAAGAATAAAAGCTCAATTTGCATAGCATAAATTACCGCCATTGCGACGCCCTTTTAGGATCCGGTCACTTTTGTTAGAGGCACAAAAGTTCACCATTGAGCACTTTACATTGGTGAGTGGCACTACTACCACCACTGCAGTCCATAAAAGGACATCCTTCTTTTAATTGCCAACACTACCATCCCTACCACCATTCCCTGCTCCTTCAATAGTACTTGATGTTCTGCTGTTCTTCTAATGTGTATTCTGTGAGACTTTCTCCAGCAGCAGCAGCAGTGGGTGGATGCACCAGTGCGGTTGCAGTCAAAACACTACTACTTCATCTTTTCCCTACATTGGAGTGGCTAAAATAGCATCCTCTTTTTCTCTTTCTTTCCTTCTCTAAAAACTGCCGTCGTTTTTGGCGCCGGTAATCGTCGTTGTAGAGAAAGCATCAGTTCATTTGTTATTCTGCTTGCTGACAGCAACAGTTTTCTCACTCCCTCACTCTCTTTCTAATTCTTTCAGTTTGCTTCCTGGTTTTCCGACACACAGAGAGAATTGTCAGAGTCGTCACAGACAGCCATCAACTGTTGATCTGCTTTTTAATTTTTTTTCTTTTTTTTGTCTAAAACATCAACAACAACTCTTCAACAACAATGCCACCACCGCCCATTGTCACGCAGAATCTCGGTTCCAGCGACCAGAAGTTGGTGCTCTTTCTGCTGCGCCTTCTCTTCGCCCTACTCCTGCCGCCGGTCAGCGTCTGGCTCGGCCGGGGCGTTGACTTTCATTTCATCCTCAACATCATCCTCACCATCTTCTTCTGGGTCCCCGGGCTGATTCATGCCGTCTTTCTTGCCTTTTTCGCTTTTATGGAGGAATAGTAGTAGAAGTTTTGTGCTGGTAAGTTTTTAGATTAATTTGTTGTTTTAAGCCTGATTAAGCCCTTTTTGTCACTGTCGCTTTGCTATAATTAGCTAATTAGCGCTGTCAGCGCACCGTTTTGTTTTCTTTTATTCATGTTTTTTCATACTTTGTCATCAACGTCACCACGCAATTAATAATGCCGATACTGTCGCGCAGTTTCCAGCTTATTAGAAACTGATTGTTTTCATTGTCAGGCTTTTTAATTTAGACGTAGTTCACGTTGATCAAATAGCAATGATGATGATGGAAATGTATTGTTTTGATAACAAGTGCACTATTGTTTTTGTAATTTAGTAATTCAACTTGATTTAAAAACAACCACTCTGATCACTTTATTTTTTAAACGCGCACAAATTTTGCTGATAAAGAGTCTAAATCAGCAACAACATTTTCATCATTCAATTGGGCACTCCATCACCAATTGTCGCATCAAGGCAATTGATGCTGAAGCACCAAGCAGTGCTTCAGCTGCAGTTGCTGATAATGATGATGCTGATGCTAATCAGTGTCGCACATCGATTGGCACTGTTGTTTGTACACACACACTAGGCGTTGTCCCAGACAGCCAAACAGCCGCAGTCGAAGTAGCAGCAGTTGAAACCTTTTTCCAGCTAAAAAGAAAGAAAAGAGTGTCACCTACACTACATTGCAAACAAGCTGCATTGAGCACTGGTGCACCACTACCTTTTTACTGTTGCTCTCCTGCGCACATCAGCACTGCACAAGCATTTGGTGCGGTACTTTCTCTTTAGGAGACTTTAGCTGAAGTTAGCCTGTATCTTGCAGTAAATTGGCCATCAAGTCGTTCATCACTCCTTGCTCTCTCCTCTGCTTCTTCATCTTCTTTGCATTCTCTGTCAGCGACACACAAGCACTGCACACTGTGTTTCGGGGTAGACTTTGTCACTCTTTGCGGCGCAGTAATTGCCTGCCACTAGGCAGTGGTGCCTGTTCGCTAGACTGTTTTCGGTTTTAGTGTGTGTCTTTGCTTTCCTGCGTTTGCTTGCTTGTTGCTAACGAACTGCTGAGCAACGGCATCGGCAACTGCAGCAAACGGAGGCTGATGAAGAGACCAAGCTGCCAATGATGGTGGTAGCTGTAGTGCACACTAGCAGCACTTGCAATTGAGCATCCACCATTTTCCCCTTCTTTTATTTCTTGTTCTCTGCTTCTGTGCTGGTGCTGGTGCTTCAAGTGCTCCCAGCGCTGCACTGATCGGCAAAGTACTTGTGCTGCTGGTAGTGGTGAACTGAGCACTGAGCAGTGTCAATGCAGCAGCAGCAGGGAATGAAAGGGAGACGATGAAATCCAGACGGTGAGAAGTACTAGTATCATTTCGGCACTACTGCACTACTGTTGCCAGAAAGGAAAACAAAGTGGAGACAACAACATTCAGTGCTTGTGCTTTTTCTAAGCAAAAAGAAGAAAACACCCGACAATTAGAGTCTAGTAGTCATCAGACGCTCAGATTTTCTTTGTTTTGGTTTCTTTTTCTTCTTCTTTTTAGTGCACTGTTGAGGAGGAGATTACCAGCCAGCCAACCAAGTTGAGCTCAGTAACCAGTGTAGCGCTACAAACTTTCCCCCTCATTTAACCGACTGTCGGTTTTTTGCTTTTGATCAGCAAATAACTCTTCTGAAAAGTGTGTTTTTTCCGCCGATTTTTTGGCGTTTCGGGTGTTTAGATTCTTCTGCTGCCGCAGTTGATGCACTGGTTGCTGTGCTGTGCACAGTAAAGTAGGTCAGCAACACCAATCTGGATTACTCTGCTGCTGTTCCCTAAGTGACTCGAGGAACGCTGATAAAGAACTGACTATTGACAACTGGTGTGTGGCCCCTTTTTTGATGGCGATGTTTACGATCAGTGCCAGCAGTTCTTCTTCTTCTTCTTCCTCCTCCTCCTCTCGTGAATGGGAACACAACCAAGGACACTGCAGTGATCATTCAGTACTGCTGAAAATCGTTGCAATTCGAGCCCCCCCTTTTTCTTCTTTCTTTTTCTCGCTCAAACTGACCGAGACTGTGTTATCGTGATATTGCGTCTGAAACGACCAGCTAACACGTACACTGCCCTGCACCAGTACTCTGTTTTGTCTGTCTGTCTGACTGACTGTCTGTCTATATCTGTCTGATGTAATGTAGAATATGTGTGTGCACCAGTCGAGGCCACCCCAGCCATTAACTCTTTTGCCATCCATCCGTTCTCGCCGTCGCTGCCGACGAGGCATCAAAGTGCCACACAAATAACATGAGGCACAAACATCTCTAATAGAGTGCTAAAGTTCCATCAGTGACGAGTTTGTTTGCTTTCTAGCTGGTCATTCTGATGGGTTCTTCCATCAAAAAAATGAGCCAGTCCATCCATTTTGCCCCCTCATCTTGTCCGGATGTGCGAGAGAGGGGTCATAAAAACTGTCATTTTCTTCTTCTTCTTTACCCAATCAACTCGGGTCTGTTTGCCAACTGTTAACCCCCAAGTATGAATGCACACACAAACAGTGGGGCACACTAATGCATGTCACATGGCCATTTGCCATTTGCCAGTGGCACCACTAGCACCGGCACCATCATCCAAACTTCCTTTTTCACCTGCTCTGCACAAGAGACAGACAGACCCGGTCAGCAAATCAAATCAAGCTGGCAAATTGACCAGTTGACATTTGACGGCTGACTACTTTTTGTGGAAGTGGTGGTCACTGATTTGTCCCCCTTCTTTTGTCCGGGTTTTGATCAAAATATTTGATACTAGAGTTACGCCTAGTTTGTCTGCAACTAGCTAGCATGTATCTTTTTTCTGTGTGAATAAAAAGGTATTTCTCTTTTTCTGTTTTTTTCAATTTGCGATGGTCAATTAAGCTCTTGTACAGCTAACTGTGTAAGAGAAAGGTAGTTGCAGTAGTGAAAAGTTTTTACTGAAATAGTCACACAACTTTGCCCCCTACTGAATGAAGTATCATAAAACAGTGTGCAAAGTGCTTTGTAGAAAAGGAAAAAGAGGGAGAACGCTTTTCAATTTGTCAGTTGTAATTGTGGTGGTGGTGGTGGTGTTGAGTGAAAGGCACTACCAACTTTGCCTACAACAGTCTGCAATCCCCGCTGACTATGTCTGGTCAGATTATTATTAGCGTTTATTGTAGTTGTGCATTGCGTGCCGTTACCAGCCAGCCAGCCAGTCAACCAGCCAGTCTGATTGCCCGTGCAATGCAATCCTCCAGCAGCAGCTGACAATTTATTGGGGCAAACAAAACTGAACATCAGCGACAATATTGTCCTGTTTTGTCTTGCTTTGTGTCTATCAGTCGTTCGTGTTGGTGTTCACCAAAATGGACAGACTTGGAAAAAGAGAATTTCATATTTCACATTGAAGACACGACAACAAACAAAAACTATTAGATATATTGAATACTTAGAAAGGAAAAAGGGGCGGCTGTCTGCTTGTTTGAATGAACTAACAACCACAGACACAATGGCCAAAAAGCTGCACAGTGGCGGTCATTTCTATAAATGTCACTGAAAAGTAAGAAGAGTTGATGGTCAGAACGGCAGCAGCAGCAGCAACCTTCTGTCCGCCTAAAATTAGCGTTTTTTCGTTTAGTAGCTGTTCATTGCTAGCTGTCGCCTTACTATTGTCTTTATTCACCAAAAGCACATCAGTTTGACTGACTATTAAACAATGAAGTGTCGCCCAGTTGATGACACCACGTTAACTGGCTGATGATTACCGCCCAATGAACACTTAATAAAGAGTTGGACAGCTTTTTTATTAATTTAATTGGGCATTGTTAGGGAACCAGAGCAAAGGTTGGCTGGTGATGTTGCAGATCTACCAGAAATGCCTCATTTTCTTAGATTGTAGCCAGTCTTTATTAGCACTCTACTACTGCAACTATTTTCTTTCGCCTCTTTTCAGCACTGACCGTAATTGACAGTAGTTCTTGACAGACAAGAGGAAAAGGCTGCCTGTGTAATGCAATCACACGTTGTCGCTAAGGCGCCGACAGTGCTGCGATTTTGCCGCTGCTGCTGTGACTTGATTTCTATGCGGCTAATAAAAGGAGAAAGTGGCCAAGTGAGAAAGAGAGTACTGTACAAACTTACATGCACTTGTACAGCACTTGTTACCACACACACTCACCCCAGTCGTGTGTCTGGTCATAAATTACTGATCGTTGGGAAGAGTGGTGCTTTGCTTGGCTTGGATGCTGTTGATGCCTGCTCAGGCAAGGTTGCAGTTGTTGCTGGTGGTAATGTTGATTTTTGTGATTACTTAAAAGGAATGTGATAAGAGAAAGAAAAAAGGAATAGAGGCTGATAATTTGGTCAATTGAAAGTGTATTGTCAATACTACTGCAGTTTTAATTTTTGAATTCTCTTCCTGCCGTATTTCCTTCTCTTCTTTTAAGCGCTCATTTTGCAATTCGCTAGTTTTCCCCGCCAGAATTCTAATCTAGCAGCAATGCTTATGCTGCAAACAACAACAACAAAAAAAATAGGAAAACAGGCTTTGGAAGCGGCAAAAGAAGCTAGCTGGCAGTTGCTTTCACGGTCACCGAGGCGAGCAAAGTTGTTGCTCGACTAGTGAGCTGTTGCAGCAGCACTAGTGCAGTGGTGCATGCTGTCATCATCAAAGAGGGTATTAGTGCACACCTGTGTGAGGCAGTGCTGAACTGTGCTGTGCATCTCTCTCTCTCTCTCTCTCTCTCTCTCTCTCTCTCTCTCTCTCTCTCTC
>JAALOO010000027.1_pt1 | contig 121734 bp, 109 predicted proteins | sample 7257641 | NCBI WGS metagenome assembly JAALOO01 (sample SAMN14085613, study PRJNA598686) | mite metagenome | biome: ENVO:01001000; feature: ENVO:01001002; material: ENVO:01001226; isolation source: single female mite from University of Michigan culture on fish food culture... ...
TTCAAGTTCTAACTTTTTGTTTGAAAATCATCGTCTATTTTTGCATGGTCCTTTCCACTGGCAACAACACTGGTCGTCGCGGTGGTAGCTGCTGACGCCGCTGATAACACACACTCTGAAAATCCTTGGCTTGCTTCAATCATGGTGCTCTACTTTACCAGCAGTGGTAGGACCAGTTCAGTCAATCCGCCCAGCTATTCAATCCATACTGAATTGCTCTCTTCTTCTTCTCCATTTCAGTGGTCTCGCCACCTTATAGCATTTTTATGGGAAATGACAAGTTTGAAAGTAAGACACCATTCAAAAGCTTTAACTTTTTATCTTTACTTATTCTTGAACTCTTCTCTGTAGATGAAGAACTAATTCGCTGGGGATGGCCTGAGGACGTGTGGTTCCACGTGGACAAGGAGTCGTCGGCTCATGTGTACCTTCGCCTTCGACCCAATGAAACGCTCGACGACATTCCATCCTCGGTCATTGATGACTGTGCCCAGCTGGTCAAGGCGAACAGCATCAAGGGCAATAAGCTAAACAACCTCGATGTCATCTACACTTTGTGGTCCAACCTAAAGAAAACCGCCGATATGGAGGTTGGGCAGGTGGGCTTTTTTGACCAAAAAGCAGTCCGCACGGTGCGAGTTGAGAGAAGAGTCAATGACGTCGTAAATCGGCTGAATAAGACCAAGGTATGCAATTTTGTTTTTCCCTTTATAATCAGGCACATTACACGTTTGTTTACTACCAAAGGTGGTTAAAAACAACGTGGACTTGCGTGGGGAACGCGAGGGTCGCGATAGAAATGAACGAAATACGCAAAAGGAAGTTCAACGAGACCTAAAGGCGAAAGAGAAAGATGAGGCTAAACGAAAGGAAGAGGCGTCCAAATTGCGAAGTTATGATAATGTTATGAAGTCGGAAAATATGACCACCAATGAGGTAATTTCAAAAGCGTATCTAATGGATGCAAATGTAACCTTTTATTGCTTTGCAGACTGGCTACGATTCAGATGATTTTATGTAGGCGGTTTATTTATAAATTATGATGAAAGAATAAAATCGTGCTCATCTCAATCAACTTGTGTTGCTTTTATTTGCAGCTGCAAACATCTGCGCAAAGACAAAATCTTCGTAATCTTGGTGGTCTTTTGGTACACTAGGGTCAGTGTTTTGTGCCGGCTCTGTCTCAGTGCTGGTTGTTGATGATTCGTTGATGCTCAGAATTTCCACACCAAAGTTGCTCGGACAGCCTGCTTGTAGAGCTTTCAGAGATTGTGCACTCGCAAATTCAACTATTGCCGATTTGCCATTACTGGAGATGTGAATGAAGAGAATGGTGCCGAATCGGCCAAGCTGCTCTCTGATCAGTGAATCAGTCAGTTCAACTTTTGTCTTTCTTCGAATCTTTACTTGATTTGGCTTCGCTGATGAAGCCGCCGCTTCCGCTGCTGCTGCTGCTGCAGCACTCTTGCGCTGCTCTTCAAGTTTCAAGTTTATAAGAAAGTTTTCCTCTTCAAGTTGCCTTGATCTGAAAAGTTGAGTTTTAATTAGTATTGATCAGCTACTTTACAATCAGCACTTACCCTTCTTTTCTGATCCGCTCAATATCACGCTTCAGTTTTTCTTCTTCATTTAGGAGTGCTTCCTCTTGGGCAACCTTCTCTCTGGCTTCAAGTGAATCTTTCAACTTTCGCCGTTTGGCGTCAAGTTGCCTGAATTTGAGCTCTCTTTCCTTCTTCGCTCTAAGAATCTTATCATACGACGATCTCGCCTCTTTATCTGTCAGCACTTCAAGTGCCTTTGACAGCTTCTGAAAGACTTCCTTGGCTTTCGGGTTGTCTGGATTTTTGTCCGGGTGGTACTTTAGTGCCTTCTTGCGATAGGCCTTCTTGATCTCCGCCTCTGTTGCCTCCTGAAGTACGTCAAACAGCTCGTAGAGGTCGACATTTTTAAAGTCAATATCGGAGCTCATTCTGATGATTATCTGATGAAATGCACGTGCAAAACAAAATATAAACACTTGAAAAGAAAGTGCACCTTTGGTTTGCAGTACACTGCGGTGAGACAATTCACAGACACTGTTGCGGTGTGCTACAGGAGAAGATCAGCTGATTAGCGCGATGAGACAAAAGCGTCTTTTCAAATTCTTTGTGTCGCTTGATTTTCTCATTTCCCTCCAAGCTGCCAAATTGCCGTTGATTGTTTGAAGTTTCCTTTCACTGCCACCTGGAAATATGTTTGCAAAGCCTGCACCAAAGCGGACCTACACAAGTACTGCCTTTAACTCTTACAATGGAAATCACAGCGCAAAGAAGCCAAAGACGGCCGAAAAAGAAGTAAACGAAGAAAAAGATGAAGAGTATGAACTGATGGAAGATGGCCTCGATGATGTCCTAAGTCAAGCATGCGAGGAGTACAAGTCACAGGCCGTGGAACAGATTGACGCTGTTGATGCTCAAGTGCAGAAAGAGATAAAATATGATGATTACTTGAAATTGGTCAAAAAAGATGTAGAAAAGTTCAGAAACCGCAAACCCACCACAACAGCGTCAACAGCGCCAACAAGCAATTCCAACAACGAGTGTAAACTAGAAAGGCTGCGATGGGGAATCAAAGAGATTGAAAAGCTCCTTCCTAATAACCCGAGAATCCTAAAGACCACCAGCAACTTGTCGGCTCTTCGCCAACAACAGCAGGACTCAATGTCGCAGGAAATCTGACGACAAAGAGGAGAGAGTGGTTTTAATTCATTGGCTGCCATTTGTTGTTAACCCCACGTGATAATCCTAATAAACAAATGGGTACATGAAAACCACCTATTTCGGAGGACGATTCCTGGTAGGGAGCATGGGGGGAGCAAGGTCGCCTGCCCTGAACAGACATCTTTTTCTCCGCAGCAGCAGCAGAAGTAGTTCAGTTCATTGCCTCCTCTAGCACTCGAACAGTGCGCATTAGGAGAAGAAGGCAGCTGCTGACGACTGGCGCTTGAGAACAGACTCATTGCGGTGTTGTTGTTTGCTACTACTTTTGCTACTTCTGCAGCCTGAGTCATTTGCTGGCTGACTCTCACCCAAAACACAGACGCACTTTTTGCTTTGCTCCTTTACCACGACGTTCTTCGACTTACACTCGGACGTTTCCACTTTCCTTCTGCTCTGTCCGTCCAACAAATACCTTTCCCACATTCTCTCTTCTTCGCTCGGATCAGAACCTGATCAAGTAGTAGTATCACCAGGATGGGCCGAGTCTTCCTAAAGCACATCGGCGGCCAACGCCTGTACGTGTGCGCTGGTTGCGAAACGCCACTGACCAATCGAAGTCAACTTCTCAGCACTCGGTTCACTGGAGCCACGGGCAGGGCCTTCCTCTTCAACAACGTCGTCAATCTGACCTACAGGTACGCAGCTTTGAAAGTTCCTAGTAGCTACTAGATTTGGTTCATTTACACTTCACCCTTTGCTTTCAGCGAGGTCCAAGATCGAGTGATGCTCACTGGTCGACACATGGTTCGCGATGTGTCCTGCAAGAACTGCGACACTAAGCTGGGATGGATCTACGAGTTTGCTACGGAGGAGAACCAACGCTACAAGGAAGGCAAGGTGATTCTAGAGCGAGCCCTGGTGAATGAGATAGACGGGATGAATGAGATTGTTCACAATGACTAGCATCAACTGCAGGGCCTAGCTAGTCAGGACGCCCCCCATTTTTTACTGTATATACGAATACTTTGACCTCATCTACAAATATTGTGTTATCTTACCACTCTTTAATCTTCTATTTTCGCTCTCTCTCTCACGAACTCGCGTACTTCCTACTGATCATAAATGTGAACTAACTGTGTATTTATATGATATTTTATTTATATTATAATCACCAGCGGCAATATGCAATATACATAAAACTACTCAGCTGCCTTTAATGTTGCCCAGATAAAAGACAAAGACAAGCAATCAGTGTACCGCCCCTTTCAGTACTCGTGTTCAATTCGTTTGTAGGAGGCGATGGCCTGCGCCACCGAGTAGAGCACACTCTTCGCCACCGAGACCGAGTCGTCCATGGTGATGAGGTTCAGGCCGAGGATCAGTCCTGACTCGCGAATGAAGTAGTCGACGTCCTTGTTGTTGCACTTGTTCGCCAGCTTCGTCAGCTTGTTCTGCACCGAGGAGAACTCATTGTCCAGGTCGTACAGCTCCAGCTCGGGCTTGGTCAGCGAGCGAAAGACGGGCGGAAAGACGGCTGGCTGGAGGGCGGGCAGCGGCGTCTCAAAGTGCGGCTTGATCACCTGCAGAGCGCGCTTCTCAATCTGCAGCTCGTCGAAGGTCCGGTTCACCTGGTACAGACCGCGGTTGGAGATGCGCTTGATCTCCCGCGAGAAGAGACTCAGGTAGTCGGAGGGGATCTCCTCGCTCTCGGAAAGGAAGAGCATCGGATTGCTGCAGAGCACCTCCAGGTCGGGCACCATGTTGTAGTCGGTGATCTCCGGGTTGGTCGAGTCGATGGAGTTGAGCGAAAAGGAGGCGTCGCTGAAGTACTGCAGAATGAGGTCCAGCAGCAGGGTGTTGCTCTCTTTGGGCAGGTACTTGTCGAGCAGCATGTGGCCCGAGCCGAGGACGACCATCTTCCCGCCCTTGCCGTTGTCTCCACTTGCAGCTGTCGACTGGTAGAAGGAACAGGTGGGACGACAGGGCGGGAAGGAGGTGCTGCCCGTGGAGAGGACGGCCACTGATGGCTTCACCACGTTCAGGGTGGCTCCAAAGGGGTACAGGTAGAGAAGGGATTTGAGGGCACCGCCGGAGCCGTTCTGCAGTTTGCCGGCGTACTGCAGCAGGGCTCGGTTGAGGACGCCATCCTGGATGAGCACCTCCTTCGGATTGTAGTACTTGTAGAATGAGGTGCGGATGACCTTGTCTACAGGAAGAGGAGTTTACCTGGGGAAGCCTTTGTGTGCTCACTACTACTGACCATTGTTGATGGACACTCCAAACTCCTCGAGAAGGTAGTTGATGTTGGTGGTCGACTTGCGCTCTCCGCCCTCCTCCAGCAGTATCAGCACTTTTCCACCAGCACTTTCGATGTATTCCTTCAAAGAGGTGAACTGCGTCGGCAATTGATTTTTAGAATGTGAGCATTATTCAGCACAAGTTCAGTTCAGCATGCCTACCTCAAGTTGGCTGTACTTCATTTGCGGCATAAAGAGCACCACCAGATTGTACTTCTTCAGCAGTTCCCCACTGAGGGACTCTTTGTTGCTGAAAGGGAGAGACACACACATTTGCATGATCATCATCATCACTTTAAGGGGCGACACTTACATTGTACACTTGCATCCTTTCAGCTTGAGTCGCTTCAAGAGCAGTTTGCTCTCATTCTGCGTATTTGTCGTCGCACTGGGTCGTCCATTGACAGCCACCGCTGGCACCTGCTTGCTAAAGTCAAAGAGAATCTGATCTATAGCGCCCACTGGGTCTCGCTGTACCGGAAAAGGAATTAATGAATTATGGGCAGGGTTAAAGAAAAGAAAAGAAATACTCACCATGATTGACTCTCACTGCTGGAACACTGCTCATTAGTATTGCAGGTTTCAAATTGACTACTGCATTGTTGTGAGTGTGTGTGTGTGCAAGTGCACCAGGTCGCCATGGTCACCACTGCCGCTGAAGAGGTAAAGTGCAAGGACAAACACATACTCACTCACTCACTCGTTCAGCACAAGCACAGGCAATGCCGCGTTAGGTGACCACGTAATTAACAGCATGACAATTGGGTTTTATTTCATTAGTAATAAATAGTAATAAATATATTTATATATATTCAGTTTCACTTGTATAGTACAGAGTAGACACTAGAAGGAAGGGATGCAAAGTCGTTTCCTGCTTGCTGAAGTGATGTCTGTCGATGCTACGGCGATGTCTCTTCTCCTTCTCACCAGCCAAAGTTGGTCAAGTTAGAGCTAGCATTGGCCGGTGGTGGTGCAGTGCCCGTTGGATTTGACACGTTGAAAGCAGAACTACTGCCGTTTGGCTTAAGGTCAAAATTCAGTATGTTTCCCAGAGAGGAGGTGTTCGCAGTGGATGAGGAAGAAGCATTGACAAAAGGGTTCACTAGATTGGACTGACCACCGCCCAACATTGAAGTACTGCTCGCTCCCAGGCCCCCAGAGGCTCCAGTAGAGAACCAGTTTAGATTATTCAGTCCGGAAGAAGAGTTTGTTTGCCCCACCAAGGGTGCACTGCCCAGAGGCAGCTGAGATACATTCGAAGACGGATTCAGTTGCAGAGTCGAGAGACCCTGAGAGACAACAACAGCAAAAAAGAGTCATTAGAGAGTGAGTGAACAGGGGAAACAAAATTGCCAATTAAGCAAGTAAACCCCACACAAAACACAGACAGGCGCTTTAAACGTTTGTCATGGTAATCCCTACCTGAACTAATTGCGGTTGCGAAAAGTCAGTAGGCATAAAAGCCGAGTTGACATTACTGTTGGCTAGAAATGGGTTGGTCGAAGCCATTAGATTGGTCTGCTGAAGTTGAAAACAAAAAACGTAAGCATTAGAACACAGTCTATATATTTGGAGCATTATCTCTCCCCCGGTGGGCCGTATACACGTACCGCTTTCGCTGCTAATGGTACACCACCAGCAACCCCAGCACCAGGCATGGTGCCAAAGGGCGCATTGCCCGCTGGGAACTGGCTCATGGCGCCCACTGCCTGCGGTGCCATAAAGCCATTCATCGCCGTAGATGCGGGCGCTTTCGAGTACAGCGACAGAATGGATTCCTTTGTCAGCTTCTTCTCCTCGGGTACCTTCTGACTAAAAAAGTCCTTCTCCTCGTCTTCCAGCGACTTGGCAGGCAATGGCGCCACCAAGGCTGAACTGTTGGTGGCGGCGATGGCGGCGGTGGCGTCTGCACCAGTCGAGTCGGCGGATGTAAAAAAGCCAAAGGGTTCATCGTTGCCGGATGATATCAGATCTAGGCCGAGTAAGTCTGTAGAGCCTGAACTTGCTGTGGTGTCCACTTTTGGCTGCGTCGATGCAGTGCTCGCCGTTTGCGCCTTCTCGCTTTTGCCATTCACACTGGCGTTTGGGCGTGGAATCGGATTAGACTGCAAAAACAAAAGGGAACAATAAACATAAAATGAGTAATAAAAGCACGACAAACACGACAACAACAACAACGACGACGACGTACCTGTATATCAGTTTGAGCGCCAATTGGGCTAATCGATTTCATCTGGACCTTGCTCTTCTTTTTGTCCTTCTCTTTCTTTAGCTCCGTTTCGACATCAAACTGTATAAACAATCATCAGTATGCCATAAACAAACTCACGACCAGACAGCAGTGAGTACTTACAGCTGGCTTCGGCGTAGTTTCCACCCATTCTTTAGCAATGTACTTTTTATGTTCGTATTTAGCTCTAATGAAAGACTCGAGTGATGAATCGGTTTGTGGTCGGCTGAAGTTATCGGGTAGGTTAGCCTCGTAGACAGCTCGTGCTTTGCTATTGCCCATATTCTGAATGGAGCCCACTTGTTCGGGCGTCCACGAGTCCAAGTTGACTGATTTTACCCTCGATATATGAACGCCCAGATTGCGGTGGATTCCAGCGCAGCGAATGCACAGGAAGATGCCCAAGTTCCAAGAAGCCCATCTGGGACCTGTGTGGAAGGAAAAAATAGAAATTAGCGTGGGAATGGGTGCACCCTCAACCGGGCTACCTTTTGAATCACAATCGACGCAGTATTTGTTGTCTTCATCACGTAGCAGCTCAGTCAGTATCTGTTGACACTTGTCCTGTACTAGCTTTTGCTTATCACGTTCTAGTTTGGTCAGGTTGGCCATGGTTTCCCTTGCGATGATGGATCAGGTGCTAGTGCTGGTGCTGGTGCTGGTGCTGCAGGTGCCGGAGGTGCTGGAGATGAAGGTGCTCAGTCGGTGGGGCCCAGAGAGGGGCCGGTGGTGGGCAAGAACAGCGACAACAACAGTCGGCGATGGCAATCAATCGAGGCGGGCAATCGGCGACTGTGGCTGTGACTGCGGCTACGGCGGCGGAATATCTCCAGTGGACAGCTGGTTTCAGGCACGACTTCAATCGACAGCAGCAGAGTCAACTGAGTGCCAACGAGTGTGCACAACACATACACAGACACATACACACACAGACATAGACAGCTGCCACAAAGAGCGGCTTTCCGAAAGACTGCTGCCGCTAGCAGTGGTGGTGGTCGCACTGCCTGTCTGTACAGCACTGCCAGAATTGGCCACTGATGAAGCGGCGACGGCAGCAGCAGCAGCAACGGAGGCAGTGGCAGCAGCCACACAGGCAGACAGTCCAAAAGTGGATGATGATGATGGTGGTGATGATGGTGCTTCAAGAGCTGAAGGAAGAGACCAACGCCGGGCGCCACAAAGTGTGCAGTGATTAGCCCAGGAAGGCTGTTTGACTGACTGACTGATGGCTGCTGCTGTTCTCTCACTCTTTCAACATCAGCATCCTCTTCGCTGGGAGTTAGTTAAATACTTTGCATAAGTTGCTGCTGTACTGGTCGGTGACTGGTAGCCAGTGCCACTGTCAATTGTTAGGCAATAATCAACCACTGTATCAACCACCGACAATCGATTGATATTGCTCCAAAGTGATAAGCACGCTTTGGACAGAGGAAGCAGCTGATCAGCAGACAGTTTATGGTGCTCCAGTCCCAGCTTTCTCACCTTTCACACCTCAGCGCAGAGACAACAGCAGCAACAGTTGTTCTATTAGCAGCTTTCCTAAACTACTGTCACCGCCAAGTTCCCTCTCCACCGTCGTTTTCGCCGTGTTCGTTGTCAGGCAGTCATTCGATGCACAGTAATCAGTTGATTTGTCGTACATAGTTTTGCTGATATGTCGAAGTCGAGAGGTTAACACTTGTCAACAACAAGCTCATCAAGGCCAGCCAGTGATAAAAGCCGGCCAATCAGTGCTGTATATGCAGACGCACAGCGCCCTACTGAATTGATATTTAATAGCCGACAAACAGCCTCAGTCTGACATCCTCTGACAGCAGCAGCAATAGCACTCAACTAACCACCAAAGACATGACTTTCACCGTTGAAGCCTTTTCCGAGGGACCGTTCGAGCTGGGCGAGGGTCCCCACTGGAACCCTCAGCTGAAGAAGCTCTTCTTCGTGGACATCACCGCCGGCTTCGCCGCCACCATTGATGCGGCGAAGAAGGTGCAGGTGCTGCACCAAGAGGACGCCGGGCACACGGTGAGCGCCGTGCTACCTGTTGAGGGACAGGACAGCCAGATCGTGGTCGGCGTGGACACCAGCGTGTACCTGGTCGATGTGGCCACTGGGGAGAAGAAGCTGCTGGACAAGCTGGCCACCGGCGGGGTTCGCTTCAATGACGCCAAGTGCGACCCGAAGGGGCGACTGTGGATTGGCACCATGGGCTTGGAAACGGCGCCCGGCGTGCTCACGCCCGAACAGGGCGCCTTGTACCTCCTCGGCAAGGACGGCAAGCTGAGTGAGCAACTGGAGAAGGTCTCACTCTCCAATGGACTGGCCTGGTCACTGGACAACAAGACGCTCTACTACATCGACTCATTTGTGAGACTCATCTACGCATTTGACTATGACATTGAGACGGGAAAGATTGGTAGGTGGTCAGGTTCTGATGCACGCCGTTCCGGCAACTAACTCAACGTTGACTTTGTTCTCTCTTCAGCGAATCGCCGTGTGCTGGTGAACATGAACGAGGACAGCGACTTTCTCGCCGCCGAGCTGCCTGATGGCATGACCATTGACGCAAACGGCAATCTGTGGGTAGCCATGTTTAACGGCAAACGCATCGTCAGCATTGATGGGAAAACTGGTCAGTTTGAGTTTCAGTTTGCATCTTTTTGTTTCTAACACAAAACTACTCACTATTGCAGGCAAAGTGATTGATGTGATCAAAATGCCCACTTCGATGGTCACCTCCGTGTGCTTTGGCGGTCCAAACCTCGACGAAATGTACGTGACTTCAATCAAGAAGTTCCTTGATGAGAAGCGCAAAGCAGAAGAGCCGCTGGCCGGTTACATTTTCAAGGTGACGTCCACGAAGAAGGATTTTAAGGGTCACTTGCCCAACTTTGCTTTACAATTTTAAGCGCATTTTGCTCCAATTTTGCCAATAAACCATTTACTTTATACCTTTGACTGCAATTTTCAGCGAGACATCACAGCGGAATATAGTACAGAGAGCTTCACGTGACTTGCGAACAATGGTAGAAATGGTGCTGCCCTTTGGGCCGATGATCAGCGACTGAAACTTGGCTGGACAGAACAGGTTCACTGCAATAAAGAGGTTGCCCACCTCATCAAGGTCCCACATGACTATCTCAAAGTTGATACTGTACGGGATTTCCTGGTGAAACAGCTCGAGGCACACTTCTCTGATTCCGTCAAATATCAAGTTTTTCGGATTCTCTAAAGTGACGGCACTGCCACTGTATAGCCACGGCCGATGCTTTGCCTTGCTGAGAAGGTACCTCCGCAGGTCATCAACGCCGTCATTGTGCAGGGCAGATATCATGAAAACACGGCTAAAGTTAGGCCATCCAATTCCATCTTCATTTTCGACCGCACTGTTTTCATCTTGTTCCCTGTCCGCATATTTGAGGTACTTTTGTTCTGTCTCTTTAAAAAGCTCGTCAAATTGTCCCCGCTTCAGTTGCATTTTAATGCTACTTCGATCTGGTTTGTGAATCGGATTTCCACCCACTATTCCTGAGCAGAGTGTTGAGGTAATATCAAGGAGATTGCGCTTTTGCTTTACTCGGTCGATTTTGTTGAGCAGAAGAATTGACTCCTTGTCGCGATTTTTCCTCAGCATCTCAAGAATGCCGCGGTTGATCTTGTGCCTTTCTCGTTCATTTGAAACATCGGCAAGGATAGCGATCACATCAGACTTTACCATGGAGTAGTAGACATCATCGACTAGTGACTTTTCAAGATTGTGGCGACTGATGTGCCTGTTGTTTACCAGTCCCGGTGTATCAATAAATTCAATTTGCGTCTTATCCTCCACAAAGACGCCGATGACATTTTTCTGCGTGGTGTGCACCTTCGATGAGACTGCGCTCACCTTCCAATTGATCAACTGATTGAGCAGCGTTGATTTGCCTACATTCGGACATCCAACAATGGCAACTCGAAGCAACTTTGCCTCTTCAGGCTGTTCAATCGGCTTCTCCAACAGCTTTGTAAACTGCTTTTTCGTCTTCGGAACTTCGCGCTGAACGTACGTGCCATATCTTCTTAATGATCTAAGGGGGGTAAGTTTGTTAGAATGTTAGGGTATTCTGGTAAATCTGGTACCTGGTAAATTGATGCAAAAGCGGCATGGCCAGCCAAAGATATTTTGGTTTGTTTTGAAGCAGTCACGTGAAGCTGGTACGGCGCATGACACCTCCTGATTGCGTCATGTACGCCTTGGGTGGAAACAGAGGAAATCAGCTCGCTGCTGCAGCAGCCAGAGAAAAGCACTGGCAAAGGCAGGACTTGTATTTTCCACGCGGCGGCTGTCGGCTTTGTTGCTCCCGGCTTGACGATCTTCAATCTCACCAATCTTGGAACTACTTCTACTTCGCCCACCAGCTTCACCTGGACCAATTCACCGTAAACACCGCTAAAACAACAGCCAGAAGATGCCACTCTCCTGTCGCTTTTACAGCCAAAAGTTTCCCGAAGTGGAAGACGTGGTGATGGTCAATGTTCGCTCCATTGGCGAGATGGGCGCCTATGTCCATCTGCTCGAGTACAAGAGCATAGAAGGTAACGGATTGTGTTTGAGTTTGGGTGAAATCGTCTAATTAATCTCCTTCTAGGCATGATTTTGCTTTCTGAGTTGTCTCGTCGGCGTATTCGTTCCATCAACAAACTCATCCGCGTAGGTCGAAGTGAATGTGTTGTGGTCATTCGAGTTGACAAGGAGAAGGGCTACATTGATCTGTCCAAGCGGCGAGTTTCTCCGGAAGACATTGTCAGATGCGAAGAGAAGTTCGCTAAAGCCAAAGCGGTATGTTTACCATTGCAAGATGCTTATTTATTCTAAGCATTTTTCAACTTAGGTTCATAGTATTCTGAGACATGTCGCTGAAATTCTTGACTACAACGAGACACAGTTGGAAGAACTGTACACAAAGACTGCCTGGTACTTTGATGAGAAGATGAAGAAGCAGGCATCTTCTTATGATATTTTCAAATTGGCTGTAAAGTACGTTGACAGATCAGATTGACCGGAGTTTTCCCATCTCACGCTAACTCCATTGTTTTCTCTTTTCACAGTAACCCTTCAATTCTGGATGAGTGCGGTCTTGACGAGAAGGTGAAGGAGCTGCTTCTCACGCACATCAAGCGCCGTTTGATGCCGCAAGCTGTCAAAGTTCGATCTGACATCGAAGTTGGCTGCTATGCGTACGAAGGTGTGGACGCCGTCAAGAACGCTCTTCGTGCCGGCATTGCCTGCGGTGATGAGGAGATGCCCATTAAGATTAACCTAATTGCGCCGCCTCGCTACGTGGTCACCACTACCACGATGGACAAGGAAAAGGGCCTCGCCATGCTCACTGATGCGTTGGCGAAAATTGAAGAATCAATCAAGAAATCAAGCGGAATCTTCACAATTAGCATGGCGGTACGAGACTTTTTCCCACCAGATGTCAATTGTGACTGTCAATCAATCTAACTTTTTATTCTATTCTTCCACTTTTATTTATAGCCTAAGGTTGTGTCCGACTACGATGAAGCTCAACTGGTTCGCCTCATGGAACAGGCGGAGAATGAGAACAGGGAAGTGTCCGGCGATGAGGAGGATGAAGACGGCTCGGGCGATGAAGAGAACTTTGATGTGAACGCCTAAATTGAATACGCCGTTTTGCACTATGTTTTAGCAGCCAAATCGAATTTCTTTTTCCGTTCTGTAAACAAATGCACTCATCAAGAAAATTGGTTTATAAATCTTTTTTTGCGTACTCTTCAGCAGTGACATTGCCGTCGCTGCCGCCGCCGACACTATTGGCGACCTTGCCTCCAAAAGAAGTGCCACTGAACTCTGATGTGCGTGGTTACCATTTTAGTAAGTAGGTCTTGCCTTCTTGCCTTCTTTCTCTATGTGTCCTTTGTTTACTTTGCATTGTGTCCCACACACACTGCTGTGACACTGTCACACAGCGGCTGCTTTAGCAGCATTGGGCGCACCACACTTGGGAAATGCCTAATTGGCGGTGATATCGACAGCCAAAGCAGCCATAGCCTATATCCTAAGAGGCCGCCGGTAACTGGGTCTCACTCGCTGCACAGTGTGTCGGGCAAGGCCACACTTCGTGCGAATGAGTGTGTAAAACAAACAAGCTTTCGATGTAGAGCAGAAGAGGAGGGAGAGAGAGAAGGAAAGAAAGAGAGGTAAGGCAATTTGAACAGTGGTAGCAGACACACGAGGAAATGAGTGATAGCGATTGCAGCCATAGTTTGCTCAATTAGAAAGGCACACCGTTTAGGCACAGGTAATTAGTGAAAGTACCACGAAGGGGATGGATGAAATGCTCATGGTATGTCTAAGCCAAGGAGGAATGATGAGGCTGCTGCTGCTGCTGCCGCCGCCGCATCGTTTTAAAGACTGCAGCGTGCAACGGCGTCTGCAGCTTCTCCTCCTGACTGGCATTCTCTTGAATTAGCAACTCATGACTTCGGATGCTGCTGCTGCTGCTGTGAAGCCTTGTGGAAGACAATGGACAGCGAGCCATTTCCAGTATCATCATCATCGTCACCAGCATCGGCATCAGCAGCAGCAGCAGCAGCACGATCAGCACTAGTTGGCCAGTAGTGGCACAGTAGAGTCAGCTGTGTTCGTCGTCGTGCGGCTGTTCATTCCTTTCGTTGCAGATCGCTCACTTCACTTGAAACGGGTTGCCGAACGACGCAATTAGCACAGTCAAAGTGATGGCGGTGGTGGTGGTGGTGGCTCCAACTCGATGGCTGCCTCTGCCCTATGCCTTCCTTCTCTCTCTCTTTATTTCTTTCTCTCAGTTTACCTCTCGCTGACTTCTGGCACCGTTGCATACACTGTCTCAAACTAGTTTCAGTTATGAGTGGAGAGAAATTAAAGACGAAGAAGAAGATGGGGAAGGTGGTGGTGGTGGTGGAGGAGGAGAAGGAGAAGGAAAGCAGGAGGAGGGGGCCACTGATTTCGTCTCATTTCAATTGAAGTGCCAGCAGTGTGAGTAGTCAGTCAGTCAGTGAGGACAGACAGCTGGGCAGATTCCTGTCTACCTTCACAGATCCGGAGTGGACTGAGTGAGCACAGACTACGGCAGACTACAGCACAGGCAGGACAGGACATGGACGCCAGGCTCAGGTGGAAGTGGTACTCACTGACTGAGCGAGTGAGTGAGTAAGACTGCATGGCACACTGACTGACTGACAGACACTGCCCAGTGCGCAGGCAATGCAGGGACTCCTCTCGACGAGCCATAATGCGTGCCTACATCTTCGACGGATCAAATGTGTTCACGTAACGGAGACGAGGCAAAGGAAAGGCAGGCGAAGCGGCGAGTCGCTGACTGGACATCGAAGCTCGCCGTTGGAGTACTACTCTACAGTGGTTCTCTTTCTCTCTTTCGCACTATCTTTCCTTCTTTTATTTTTCTCTCCTCTTTTCCTCTCGACTGGAACAGCAGCAGCGACCACTTGTTGCACTGGCGCAGCTAGCTCACTGGCGCAATTGGCTCTTTCTCTCCCTCGCTTTCCTCTTTGCAGTGAACACAGTGCTGCACTTTCAATGTTCACTCCACAATTTACCTTGTTTGTTCGACGTCGCTTTTCTTCGCCGTTCTTCGTTCGCCGTCTCGCTGCCAGTCGATCGCAGAGATTGCCTCACCGCAGTAGGCAGTGGCAGTGTCAGCAACAGCACCAACTTTGATCAACGACACTCGGCGAATATGTGACTGACCAGTGTTTCCTTGCGCAGTCTTACCACTTCACCTCCATGACTACCATCATCATTACTGCCACCAGCACTGCCAGTACCACCTCAATCAGTGAGGACATCGTCGAGGCGCCGTAGCCTCTCCTTGTCCCCTCTCCCTCCTCGCACCCATTGCGTCCCCTCTAGTCAAATGTTCGCCTGGGTCGTCTCGGTGCACGATGATCAACCAGTCCAGGACAACCACCACCACCATAAGCAGCCACTGCCGAGGCCGTCGACAGCTACGACGGCTGACCACCACGACGACCATCACCGGCAGTGGCCACCTACTTCTTCTTTTCAGTACCTTCATTTTGATATTCACCCCGCCGTGGGCATTAGTCCTTTGTGGTGAGTGTGTCTGCTTTTGCTGTTTCTTGTAAAGCGTAGAGGAAGCGAAGTGCAAGTGAAGTAGATTATGATGTATGATGGCGTGTGAGTGCATCCCACAATCATTACCATCATCATCATCATCAGCCTCATCCTCGTTGTCACAGTCGCTGTCGCTGTCGTCGTCCGCATCAGCACCACTCGACCCGACAACCCAGTGATCAGTGTGTCAGTCGTCGAGGATGAGGTGTCCCCACAGTGGTCTCACACACACGCTCATTCACACGCACATGTCCATACTGGTCAATACATCTGTCTGTCGTTTTCCGCCCACCGGATTAGCACACAGGGCATATCAATTCGATTACTGTGATCCAATTAATTTAACTGTCAGTGGTGATGAGGATGGCGACTGTGACTGTGACGGCGACTGTGCGTGTGGCAGGCGTCAGTGTGACAGACAGACGCTGATGCGATCGTTGATTTAGCTGTGTGTCTTTCTTTCTTCCTTCGTATTTCTCGGCTAGTCATGCTCGGTGTCCGGTGATCCCCCTGACTCGCCATCAGCGGAAGCCATCGCTGACTATATTCATCGATGACTAGCGACGGCCATTTATCCCCTTCTGACAGTGCCTATCTCTTTCTCCCCTTCTCTGTCCACCTCCATCTTCAGACACACACACACGGACAGCCAGTGTCCAGTGGTCTTCAATGGTGGTCAACATCTTAAACACAGGGCTAACTTTTGCAGGTCGAATGCAAAATAAAGCTCTGGCGGTGGAGTTCACCTGTTGCGGCTGCTGCTGCTTCCGTAGTTGTTGTTGTCCTCGTTGAGTGCGCTTGTGGCAGTGGCTGATGTGAGCCAGTGGCAGTGTGTGATCCTCATCACTCGCCCCACAGACGCCCCATTGTTTGCCACTTTTACACCACCGCCGCCGTTGTTCGCCAGAGAGAATTCAGTCAGTTTCTTCTTATCAATCGAAATTGTCTACCTGTCCAGCGGAGCGTTAAGTCGGCCGTTCAGAGCGTGCTTTCCGTGAAGTAGCGGCAACCACGGCAGTCCACTGGCTCCACTGCTGCTGCATATGCAGCACTCCAGTACTGGGCGCCCCGATTTGCATTGCTCACGATTGGTGACGGGCAAACTGTCATTGCATTCAACAGGTCTTGCTGCCCTCTCCTGCACCGCCGTCGTCGTGCTCGGCCGAGTTGGCTGCCGCACACTCTCTCACACCGAAACACAGAACACACCAAACTTTCTGCAGTTTGCCTCGTTTGAATGATACAGAACAAGTGCAGGCCTGTGTCCTCCCTCGACCGTCAGCGGAGGAATAGAATCGATTCATGCAGTGGTCCACTAAGTGGCCACTTCGATTGACTGAACTCGGGGGCATTGTGTTCGCCACTTGTCCTGCGCCTCTTTCGGCCATTGTCGGCGTCGGTGGCTATGATCACCGTCGACAGAGGTGCTGCTGCTGTTGGTTCCATTCCACTGGAGCTGCTGCTGCTGCCTCAGTTGCTCTTCTCCTGCGCCTGGCAGTCACAGTTTTAGATGACTGCCCAAGTCAGTACACTTGCCACTTTACTTACTTACTTACCATCGCCACCTTCGAACCTGTTCGGTGCGCACTAAAGGAGTTCATTCTCACAAGCAGCAGCAGCAGCCTCGGTGTTGTTGGGCCTGTGTGCCCTTGAAAGTTAATACCCCTGATCTGTCATCGATCAGATTGACGCTGATAAGTGCCTCTCTACCCGCCGCACTCGGACACTGATTGCACCTTTGATTGCACCACTTTACCTCTGACTCTGACAGATTGTCTTCGGCTGGCGGCAGTATCACTCACCAATCGGCGCCATTATACTCTGCTGCTAATGTCGAAGTAGTGCAGAAGGTAGCCAAGCATGGCCAGCAGTAGGCGAACAACAGCAGAAAGCAGGCAATTGTCTGCCTGATTTTGCCTGTCTTGTTCTCTTGCTCCTTTCCTGTCCAGGCAGACACCACAAAGCGGTCGATTACAGTTACAGTTCTTGGAGAGTTTGCAGAGTGAATGAGTGATTGTTGTAGAGTGCTGCTGCTGTAGGCTCAATATGGCGGCGTTGGCGAGAGATTATTTGGGGAAGAGGAGGCTGCTGCTGCCGCTGGTGAACACAAGTGTCGCACGATAATAGTGCTCATAATAACAATAATGGCAACTTCGAGACACGAGCAGAGAACAGGCAATTGTGTGCCGGGAAAGAGGAGAGCGCCTTCGTGCTTACGAGGCCAGCTTAATTGCCAGCCCCCTTCATTCTCCTCACTTCACTTGACTTCACTCTTCGACAGCTATGCTGATCAGATGCTGTACTGCTCTAATGCGCCCACTAATAGACCAATGACTGTGTGCGTGTGCGTGTGCTGTTGCTGTTTGGTGGACGGAAAAAGAACGGATGAAGGGACAAATGAACGAATGAAAGGGCACTATCAGTCTGTCTGTCTGTCACTACTTCCGATAAGACTACTAATTCAGGCTTCCTATAACTTTCTCCCCCCCCCTCCATTGCTTCAAATAGATTCCCTCTATGCATGTCCGTATCCCTCAGTTCCGCTGTACGCGGATATGACACTCAGTTCAGAGTTCATCGTCGAGGGCACCATCGCCTCCTACAAGTGCAATGAGGGCTATGAGCTCTTTGGCACTGCTACGCGCAGCTGCGCTCAGGGCAAGTGGCAGGGCACTGTCCCCTACTGCGGTAAGTCATTCCCTAACTACTCTTAAATGTCATCCCCTTTGACTTACTGACCATCATCATCAGCCGTCAATGTGGCGTACGGCAAGCCGACCAACCAGTCAAGTACCGTCAAGGGCGGCGAGTCGCGGAACGCCAACGACGGCGACATGAAGACGGTGCACGAGAACAAGCACTGCACCGAGACGAAGGTGGAGAACTCGCCCTGGTGGCAGGTGGACCTGCTGCAGCCCTATGAGCTTCGCGTCATTCGCATTCTGACCCGAGGCTGCTGCGGCCACCAGCCACTGCACGACCTGGAGATCAGGGTGGGCAACAGCAGCACCGTGGCGGGCAACCGCCTCTGCGCCTGGTACCCGGGCACGCTGGGCGACGGCGAGGCGAAGGACTTTCCCTGCGCCCACCCCATCACCGGCCGCTACGTGTACATTCAAATGGTGGGCATCGAGGGGTCGCTGTCGCTGTGCGAAGTGCTCGCCTTCACCACCCGAGAGTTCAGCTCCAACCGGTGCGGCGACCCGATGGAGTACCAGCAGATTGCCAGCTTCAATCAGACGTGCTATGAGTTCCAGACGCAGCGAGGTGGCTCCTTCCAAGACGCGGACGGCTACTGCAAGTCACGCGGCGGTCTGCTCATTCACTCCATCACCGACGTGGCTCAGAACTTTCTTTACTACGAACTGGAACGGTACAAGCCCAAACTGCGCTCTAAACTGATCTGGGTGGGCGCCCGCCGGGACTACCTCACACAGAATACGACGCAGAATCTGTTTGGCACTCGACCGCGCCTCTTCTGGCACTGGATCAACGGCGTGCCCATCAACCGCTTTCTCTGGGCGGAAGACCAGCCCAACAACTACAATGGACAGCAGAACTGCATCGTCCTCGACGGTGGTCGGCGATGGCTGTGGAATGATGTCACTTGTGGTAAGTTTTGGTGCCACTGCTGCTTTTTGGTGCCAGAGTGCACACTGCTTAACTTAACTCTTATCTTTTTCCCATAGATCTGGACTACCTGCCCTGGATTTGCCAGTACGCGCCCTCCAACTGCGGCAGTCCTGACATAGCGGAAAACTCGACGGTCATTCGCAGTGACCACCGCATAGGCAACAGCATCGCCTACCAGTGCTCCAGCGGATGTCGACTGGACGGCCTCGAGAAGCGACTCTGTCAGAGCAATGGCTTCTGGCAGGGAGAGGCGCCCAAGTGCACCTACGTCGACTGCGGTCCACTCAAGTCCATCGCCCACGGCAGGGTCAGCTTCATACGGACGGACTTCAACGCCACGGCCACCTACAGCTGCAATGGCGACTACACACTGGTGGGCAGTGAACACCGACACTGTCTGGGCAATGGCTCCTGGAGCGGCGAGGAGCCCAAGTGCTTCTACAGTCACTGCAGCCAGGCGCTGGAGATTGAGAACGGCTTCGTCAGCGTCACCAATCGCTCCATCAACGGCCAGGCGACCTTCACCTGCAAACTGGGCTTCGTCCTGGTGGGCAATGCTCAGCAAACTTGTCAACTGGGCGGCTCGTGGTCGGGCACTGCGCCCCAGTGTAAATGTAAGTTCTTTTTGATGACAGTTGTACCACAATGCGTTTAATTTCCCTTTTCCCCAGTCATCGACTGTCGCCTGCCACTGGAGCTGATCCACGGCGTCTACCGACTGCTCAACAAGACCACCTACTACAACAGTGTGGTCAGCTATGAGTGCGATCCCAACTACGTCCTCGTCGGTAATCGATCTCGTGTCTGCACTGAGTACGGCACCTGGAGCAACTCAGAGCCCACTTGCGAGCGTAAGTTGTCTCCTCTATTCTCTTTTTTACCCTCATCACCCCTCTTAATGACACTGAACTCCCTCTCCCTGTCAGTCATCAACTGCGGCATTCCAAAGCGGTCAACGGGTGTTCGCTACGTAGGTAATTCATTCACCATCAATTCGGAGGTGATCTTCGAATGCGAGCCTGGCTACAAGCTTGTTGAGGGAAAAGGTCGCCGCGTGTGCCAGGAGAATGGCAAGTGGAGTGGCAGTGACATCACCTGTCGATGTGAGTACAATGCAATGGCCACTGCTCGAAGGGAAACAGACACACATCATTTCATTGTTCTTTTCTCCTTCTCAGTTGTCGAATGTGGCCGAGTGCAGCCGATTCTGAAGGGTGAAATTATCTACGTCAACTCGACTACCTACTTATCTAGTGAGATCAACTACTCCTGCGGCACTGGCTACAAACTGGTGGGCAACAAGGCTCGCCACTGTCAAGACGATGGACGCTGGTCAGGCATCAAACCAAAGTGTGAAGGTAAAGTACTGACTAGAAACAAAGAAGAACGCACGACTGCAATTTTGCTTCTATTCCTACTACGCAGAAATTCGCTGTCTGCCGCCGGAGATTCCAAAGAACTCCTCGGTGGTGTACAATGGCAATGACCGCTCCTTCAGTGACTCCTTCAAAGTGGGCTCCACAGTGCAGTATCGCTGTTCGCAAGGACACATCGTCCAGGGTCAGTCACTGCGCACCTGCGAGACATCTGGCCACTGGAGTGAGGCGCCGCCGATCTGTGTCTGTAAGTAAAAACTGATGATGATGCGGTGACTGCCCCTTCCTTCCTTTCCTCAGCAAACAAAAATATCTCTGCTGCGCTGTTGTTTGTCTTTGTCTTTGTCTCTGCTCTGACTCGTGCACTTTGGCGTGCGTCTAATGTGTGTGTGTCTATTAATAATCTCCCCTACCTTCCTCTACTCTGCAGACATCGACTGTGGTCTGCCATTCCCGCTGACCAACGGCAAGTGGCTGCTGACGACGAACACGACGTACTACGGGAGCACGGTGGAGTACGAGTGCAACACCAACTACAAACTCAACGGCCCTGGTCGGCGAATCTGCCTGGAGAACGGCACCTGGAGCAGTGTGCCGCCCATCTGCGAAGGTAAGTGTGAAGTGCTGCTGCTGATGATGACTGATTCGTGATGAGCACATGCAGATGTAATCGAAACTAATGGACATGTACTTGTGTCACTTCTCCTCTCTTTCTTTCTCTTTATTACACCACACACACACACAAAAACACAACAGTTGTCACCTGTAAGGCGCCAGAGCTGAAGGACGAGCGAACGCTGGTGCAGACGACGAGCTACTACGTCGGCGGGAAGACGACCTATTCGTGCACTCACGGTCTCGAGCTAATCGGCAGTAACGAGCGAACCTGTCAGAACAATGGCCAGTGGAGTGGCCCAGTGCCGTACTGTCGATGTAAGTGGGGAGAAGGACGAGTGATGAGGAGGAGGAGGATGAGGAGCGTGATCTGATGGGCGCAGTCAGACTGAATGAATGACTGAATAAGTGAATGAATGAATGCAGACGGGAGACTCTCTCCCCTTTTTATCACCACTACTTACTAACTATCGTCACCCTTTTTTTGTTTCTCGCTCACTCTCTTCTCTTCCTTCAGTCGTCGACTGTGGCCGACCGCCGATCATACCTAATGGCCGCGGTTGGCTGGTCAACGGAACGACCTTCTACGGCAGTATCGTGGAGTACCACTGCATGGCCGACTTTAGAATGATCAGTGAAAATCAGCATCGCATCTGTCAGGCTAATGGCGAATGGTAAGTGGCGCATCGAGATAAAAGCAGTCTTTTTTTCTCTTTCGGTTTTTGATGACTGTGAGAGTTGCCATTGCTGCCGTTTCTGCGGCGCGGCTGTTAATTGCGATAGCTGTTAAGTGCACTTCGACAATGCCACTAAATTGTCCCCGTTTGTTTTTTGCTTGTCTCTGTGTTCGTCTTCAGGAGCGGCACCATCCCGCGCTGTCTCGAGATGAGCGAGGTGAATGAAATTGAGAACTCACTGCGAAACAGCGCCGATCTGGAGGCCGAGGAGAGCGCCGAGGCCTCCAAGTCAATCGGCCTTGGTGTCTCATTCGGCATCGGCACCATTCTCATTCTCATGATCATCATTGGATTTCTCTTCCTCAAAGTGTGCGTACCTTCTTTTATTGTTTTTTCGTTTGCATTTTTCTATTCTTCTAATATTTCAATCTTATTAGCTTAGTTTAGTACACAATATCTAAACAGGCCATCCACTAACTGTTCTTTCATTCTCTTCCATTCCATTAGTAAAAAACAAAAGCCCATAAAGAACACGGAGAACATCGAGGTGAATACCAAACCGAACTCTCAGGACGCCGCCTCTCGGGTAATGTCCTACTCGCGCATTTGTCTCGAAACAGACTTTTCAGTGCCGCCGAACATTCGCGGCACCTCTGGCGGCCACAACCTGGTCACCTTCACCTCTCCGAATGCAATCAAGAACCAGCCACTGTACGCCAATCTGCCGGTCGTCCACCAGAACGGCACCACCGCCACTTCCAACGCCGATGCAAACATCATCAGCGTGCCGGTGAACCCAAACTCTTCCCGGCCGCTGCCCAGTACTGCTCACCACTACGCCCCCGGTGCTGGGTCGCATATCTACAACAACACCGGCCAGCACTGACCAACCACCCTCACCACCCTCACTACCGCAAAACTGTGATCTGTGATTGCGGTCGCTGTTGGAGACAGGCGACCTCTGTACCCTATCCCCATTCCTGTACATAGAACTCACTCTCCTTCACTCACTGACTCGCCCACCTCTCTGTAGTCACTTCCCAGCTTGTCTGTTTTGTACATAATCTCTCTGACCACTTCTTCTTACTTACTTGCTCAGTTCACTTTTAGTTTTCACCAGAGTGGCAAGGCGAAACATACCGACACATATCAACCACTCACTTCCTCCAGTCAGTACTGCCGATACCTTTTGCCTTGCTCTCTTTTCTTTATTTACTTCTCTCTACCTTTGTGGACAAAAGCACGTCCAATGTTTTTTGGTGTACATTTTTACATAGAAAAGAAATCATTAAAATGGAGAAAATTTAAATCAATTTGCACTCGAGTAAAAAATGTTAAGGATTAAAAAGTGTTAAATGGATAATTTCAATTCATTGCAAAGATAAAGAGTGCGGAACATTCATTAGCAGGTGGGGCAATTAGCAGCAACCGAAACTCACTCTGTCTTCTCAATCAACTGGGGAGCGTAGAGAAGAACGTAGGCGCAGTGCCAGTCGCCTCCACCGGAAAGCTTCAGCACATCTTCAACGTGCACCGGTGACACCTTGTCATCGTCACACTTGAACCACTGGTCTGCAAATTGAGAAAACCAAAATAAGACAACATAATAAAAACCAAAAACCAATATGATTACCGTTTTTCTTGATCCAGCCGACGTAGTGGCCACTCGAGCTGGAGCGACCCTTGTGAGTAAGTACGGCGTTCAGCGTGTACAGACCGGAGTTGTTCGAGCCAGTGTCGTCCTCAAACGAGAACGGATAGTAAGTCTTTTTGGCGTCCTTCTCGACAGCCTTCTGAGCACGTTCGACTTTGCTGTCCTCGAGTTCCTTAAACTTCTGACGCATTGGCTGAAGCTTGGCTTGCAGCTCAGGAGTGCAGAGATCGAAGAGGTCAAGATTCATAGGAAACTTGACATCCTTTAGAATCTTGGCGTTTATCGCGTTCTTTTCCTTGTAGAAGAAGCGGACAAAGTTGATCGTTAAATATGCAGGAAGTCGAGAGATTTTGGAAGATTTTAAGTAATGGGCATCTCGATTCAGTGTCGGCGATTGCTTGACGATTTCTTCCTCTAGGCGAGATTTTAAGCCAGAATGAAGGTACTTGACATCTGTCAATAATTGGTGAAAAGTTAAATACTTGTAGTGAACTAAACGACTGTAAAACCTACCTTGTGAAATGAAACAACTCAACTGCAAAAAAGATTCAGTAGAAGTGGTCGCCTCTTCTTGGTCATTGTCTTTGCAGGTCATCTTTGAAACAAATTGACCACCAAAGTACTTGCCAATGAAGTCGGCTGCTGAATCGCCAGCCTTGATCTTCAGCTTCTGCTGAAGAACCTTTACCAGCTCAGACCAGCACTCGTTGGCGTCTTGCTGGGCAAAGAGGCCGTTTTCTCCCTTCTCGGCAAACTGGGGGAACATAATATGCAGCATTTCAAGCAGGATAATCGGCATAACAGCCGCTGTATTGCCCATCTTGTCATTAACATCACGCAGGGCGGCAACAATATCATGTGAACCGTCAAATGACTCTCCCAGGCTTGCAGTTCCAGTGTGACTGTGGAGAATGACAGAATATGTTTAAAGTAAAAAACAATCAGAGTTGAATAAGTTGACTTACTTTTTCAAGCATTCGCAAAGCTCGGGCACGGTGAGCAAGCACTGAATGGTGGCATTCAGGTAGCAAGTGTTGCCCAGGTTAAAGAGTCCAGCCGGCAAGTCCATAGCAGATGCAAGTTCGTTCTCGTTCATATCTTCCATGAAGACGACCTTATCTTTGGGAACCTCGGGCAGTTCTTCACAAGAGCCCATCATGAGGAAGGTAGCGCCCTGAAATGTAGAGCAATGTAAGTATTGTTTACTTTGTTTACCAACTTACGTTTTTGATAACTTTGAGAGTTGCTGGATTCCATTCGTCATCTTTGATGACGGATCCCTTGAACATCACCTTTTGGCGTTCAGGGCTGACGCCGGTAAGTCCAAAGATTTGCGCCTTGAAGACATTTGGCGTCTCGGTGGTGTTCAACTCGAGATCGTACGTTTCCTTGTTCCACTTTACTTTAACTTTAGAAAAGAAAGAAGAATCACCCGGCGACAGCTGTTAGCACATGAAGGGAAGAGTCAACAGAATTTAACATGAGCATTACCATTGAAGGTAGTCATCGTTGCAGGAGTTGGTAAACGCGAAAGCGCCGCAGAATGTAACGTTGGAACTAAAAATGAAGAGCTGAATTAGTGAAGGTTGAGAGAATTGATGCGTCAGTTTAATCGGATTTCTGGCAAAAGTGATGTTTGCGGCAAACAAAACAGACTGGCTGCATAAAGTGGTGAATGCACGCAAAAAGGCATTGTCATTTTGAGGAAAATTCTAATTCACACGAGTATGAATAGGCCATCTTTCGGATACATTTAGAAACTTCATCGCCGTGTAAATATTGGAACTTTCGAATGATGTTTGAGCAAACTAGTCAAACTAATTCACTGACAAGTGTTGATAAAAATTTTATAATCATCTTTCTGCCGCATTCAATGTTCAAATTGAAGATTCGAATCGAGATTCAAATAATACTTGCCTTTTTGTAAAAAAAATTTCGGTCTACAAAATTCATAAAACAAGTTAACCTAATGATAATCGGATCTAAATGAAGATAAAGTCATAGATGACTGGTTTATTTAAAAGTTCTTTTTTGCGCATTTTTCTATCTTTGTGTAATCTTGAAAAAATGAGATTTAATTTTAATTTCAGAACAATTCTAAAGAATGGTGATTTTAAGAGTGTTTGTGAAATAGACGATAGAGGTCGGGGCCAGTACTCTCAAGATCTGTATTTTTCCGCCGTTCAGGTGAAAATGAGAGGACAGTAAATGGTAATTTTAAAAAATTACACTATGCATCAGTGATGTGTAGTACTGCATCACCTGTCTCCACTGTACTTTCCTAGTCAACGTGGGACAGTGGTTTTCCTCCATGACAGCCGCTTCCTCAGCTCGTTCTCCGAACTTGAAGAGACCAGTCATGGGCGAGAGTGCCATCATCCTCAAGTACTCGACCTTGCTGCTCATTACCGTGCAGACTTCGTCCATGGTACTCCTGCTCAGGTACTCTCGACGCCAGACAGCTGACCCCAAGGATGCCTACATCAACAGCACGGCCGTCTTTCTCAGTGAATTCGCCAAACTGATCATCTGCTTGGTTGTCATTGCCTGGAATGGTGAGGTTTTGTACTTTTGAACTTGACAGCTTTTGCTTATCTTTTGTCTTTGCAGATTCCGTTCCCGCCATTTGGAGCTTGCTAAGAGATGAAGTATTTGGCAAGCCAAAAGAGTCGGCTAAAATACTTATACCAGCACTGCTGTACACGATGCAAAATAACTTGCTGTTTCTGGCACTCTCAAATCTTGATGCGGCAACTTTTCAGGTTTGTTTACTGCTGTTGTCTGCGATATTGACTCTAACTTACCCCGACTTTACTCATTAGGTGACTTATCAATTTAAAATACTGACAACTGCCCTATTCTCGGTGACTATGCTGCACCGGCACCTTTCAGTTCGACAGTGGCTTGCCCTGCTGCTTCTCATGATCGGCGTCATTCTCGTTCAGTGGCCCACCGATGCTCCCGTCTCCAAGGGCGGCAATGAGAGCAAGTTCCTCGGACTGACTGCCGTCGTCATCTCCTCCTTCTCCAGTGGCTTTTCGGGCGTCTACTTTGAAAAGCTTATTAAACACAACACACAGTCACTGTGGACTCGGAACACTCAGCTGGCTATCATTAGCAGCATCTTTGCCCTCTCTGCCGTTTGCATCAACGATTACACTGCCGTCGCAGAAAAGGGATTCTTTCACGTATGTCTCTTTTTAGGTGACATAACTCTAACGGTAATTCACACTTCATTTTACAGGGCTACACAAAGGCGACCTGGAGTGTCGTTCTACTGCAAGCCTTCGGTGGACTTTGTGTATCTTTGGTGATGAAGTACGCTGATAATATTCTCAAAGGCTTCGCCACCACGATCTCCATCATTCTGTCTTCAGTCTGCAGCTTTTACATCTTTGATGACTTTCTACCGCACAGTCTCTTCTACAGTGGCGCAACTTTTGTCGTCTCATCCACTCTGCTTTACTCGCTTTGATTTGATAACTTGTGAATTACTTTTCACCGATTACATAATGTTTATTCAGGCTAAACTGTGTTATAAAGAATAAAATCACTTGTTTTGCACTAAGCACGTTTGTTGCGCAAGAGCGCGGAAAACTTGCACTCTCTAAACTGGCCTCACTTTGATCCGCGTGTTTTGGTGGTGAACCCACGTGACAGCATTTTTCACCGATCAGTATTTCCAGTTTCTATTTAGAAGTGAACTAGGATTTTCAAATTATCTTCAACCATGAACGGCTTTTTAATATCCTCGGCTATCAAGCAGCTGAACAAAGAATTTGGAGATGCACCGACGATTCAGAAATTGCATTGCTTTACGCAGAAAGAGTCCTGGTCACCGCAAGATCGACAGACGATTCTCAACTTGATCACTCAAAGTTTGACTATTCGAGAGCTGACCGAAACTATTGCCGAGCGCTTTTCACCAATTTTACTTGATCTCTTTAATCGAATCGCCCAAACTTCATCTCAACTAACACTATTTTGTGTCTTGAGTAGTTTGATCGGGCACTACGCTTGTGCGACAAACTTCGCTTATGAAAAATTTGGATCGGGATTTTTTGACGCAGAAAGTCTCTTTGTTCAAGCACAAAATGAAAAATTACAGACAATTTTTATTGAATCTTGCTACGTGTTTCTCAACTATGACTCGGCTTTCTTTCAAAGTGCTCTTGATTGGAGTTTCATCAGCAAGCTTATCGCACAAAATTCATCCTCAAAAAGCTTTTTCAAATGGATTATCGTAAAGATTTACGAGATTCTTTTGCAAATTGATTGCACAAATAACGAACTAAGTAAATTTGATGAAAACGAATCCGCTAAGTTCCAGCTACGCTGCTTCAACCTTGCCAAAACTCGAGCACTAAAGCTCTCCAGTAAATCAATTCACTATGGCTTTATAGAACACCCTAATGGTGCCATTCTTGACTGTGATTTCTCTTCCAATGTTGTCTCTGTTTACGGGATTCTTCTTCAACGCTTCAAACCTCTGTCATCTACTGTTTCTGATGTGATAGTCTTACCGTCAGTTGAAGCAAACCTCCAGACAGCTGCCCTTGGTGTTTCGATTGGCAAGCCAATCCTGGTAGAAGGACCAATGGGCAGTGGGAAGACGACACTGATACGTCAGCTGGCTAGATTAACCGGTCGCGAACAGCCCCCCGATGTGCTGACCGTTCAAATCAGCGACCAGGTGGACTCAAAGTATCTGCTGGGCTCGTACATTTGCTCCGATGTGCCGGGCGAGTTTCTCTTCAACCTCGGTCCACTACTGCGCGCCATCCAATCGGGCAGCTGGCTAGTGCTAGAGGACATTGACTTCGCCTCTTCGGATGTCATCTCTCTGGTCACCTCGATCATCGAGTCAAAGACGGCCTCTTCTATTCCTGGCTGTGAAAATAAGATTGACAAATTCAACAGCAACTTTCGCATTTTCTTTACCCGTCGAGTGTCGGGAGCAACCAGCTCAGAAGTGAACAACTACAATCTGGTGAACCTTCTCGGACGAGCCTGTACGGTGGTGAGCATCAACAATTTGGACTTTGCTGAGACGAGTCAGCTTATCGAACAGAAGTGGCCCTCGCTAAAACCAATTATCCCCAAAATTATCGAGATTTACCAGAATTTAACTACTTCCGATAAAACCAGTGTCAAACGGTACATTACACTGCGTGATTTGATCAAGTGGTGCCACCGTCTGGCCAATTACTTCCAGCTCAACTCTGCCAAGGTTGCCGAGGACGCCTTTCTCGATGCAATCGACTGCTTTGCCAGCTTCTCATCCAATGCCGAGCTCTTTCACAGCAAGTCACTCACTCTTAGCTCTAGCTTGAACATAACCAAAGCTGTCTGCGAGCAACTGCTCACCCGACGAACTCCGAACATTGACATTGGCCAGGATGTGGTCATTGGCCGGCAGAAGATTGAACGGCACAGCTCAACAGCGAGTGTGGCCAACTTTGCCTACACAACGCAGTCTTTGCAGCTGCTCGAACGCCTGGCCGTGTGCGTGCACAATGGAGAGGCGGTGCTGCTGTGCGGAGAGACCGGCGTCGGCAAGACTTCCTGTATTCAGTACCTGGCCAGTTTGTCGGGAAAGCACTTGACTGTGATCAACATGAACCAACAGAGTGATAGTGTCGAGCTTTTCGGTGGATACAAGCCCATTGATATTAAGTTTCTGGTCAACAACGCCCGGGATGAGTACCAGAGCCTCTTTGCTGCCACCTTCAATTCGGATAAAAATGCCACCTTTATGGCCAAGTTTATACGGGTAATTTTAGTATATTTCTAAATATTTTTGCAGTTGTAACAATTTTTCTAAAATTTCTTTCAGATTTACAACAAACGCGACTGGAAGTCTTTAGTGCAAATCATGAAGACTGTTTGTGACCAGGGCCTTAGAAAAACCGCCCAAAATAAGGAGGAAGAGCTGCAACTTCGATGGACGGCACTGAAGAAGGTGTTGCGCCAAATTGAAGACCATCTCAATAACAAGAGCGAACTGACCTTTGCCTTCATGGAGGGAGCACTGACGAAGGCCGTGAAGGAAGGCCACTGGGTGCTCCTGGATGAAATCAACCTCGCGGAGTATGAGACCCTGCAGAGTCTGTTGACGATGCTCGACAAGGACGCCAGCTTTCTGCTGTTTGAGAAGGCCAGCGATCAGGCAGTGCAGGTGCACAAGGACTTTCGCCTGTTTGCCTGCATGAACCCGGCCACTGACATCGGAAAGCGCGAGCTGCCCATTGGCATTCAGAATCGATTCACCGAGTTTTACATTAGTGAAATCAGCGACAAGGCAGAGCTGAGGAAGCTGGTAGGCACCTACATTGGCAGTCTGGTGGGCGCCACCATGGTCGAGGCGATTGTCGACTTTTACATGCAAGTGAAGGTGGAGGCGGCCAATGCGCTCAAAGACATCAATGGATATAGGCCCATTTACAGTTTGAGGTACGTTTTACGGTGACTGGGATGACTTTGACTGACACTATGTTTTGCAATTGTAGAAACCTCTGCCGTGCCTTGCGAATTGCAAGCAGCAATCCCTTCCACGCAATCAACCGATCCATTTACGAGTCATTCTGCCTGGCGTTTCTCTCCAATTTGGACACTGATTCAGCCGTAAGGGTGCAAAAGCTGATTGGAGAGACCATGTTCGGTAAAAAGCTTGCCGGTATGCTGAGACATGAAATTGACCTGCCCAATGCGGATAAGTACGTCAAACTCGAAGACTGTGCGTATCCGGTTGTGAAGGGGCCTAGGACGAGTATCATTGATGAGACGTACATTCGCACGCTGACCGTACAGAAGAATCTACACGACATTTCGAGAATCGTTTTTGCCGGGAAGACGCTGCCCATACTGCTTCAGGGCGAAACCTCAGTGGGCAAGACCAGTCTGATCACCTGGCTGGCGAGTGCCACCGGCAATGTGTGCATTCGAGTGAACAACCACGAGCACACTGATTTGCAGGAGTACGTCGGAAGCTACAGCTCAGATGAGAGCGGCAAAATCGTCTTCAAGGAGGGCGTGCTGGTTGAGGCCATGCGAAACGGCTACTGGCTCATTCTCGACGAGCTCAACCTGGCGCCCACGGAGGTGCTGGAGGCGCTGAACCGAGTGCTGGACGACAATCGCGAGCTGTTCATTCCCGAGACACAGGAGGTGATCAAGGCGCATCCTGGCTTTCTCCTCTTTGCCACGCAGAATCCACCCGGTCGGTACGGCGGGCGAAAGGTGCTCTCCCGAGCCTTTCGAAATCGCTTCATTGAGCTGCACTTCAGTGAGATACCCTCCGAGGAGCTGATTACCATTCTCCACCTCAAGTGCCTCCTGCCAAAGTCCTATGCGAAGCGAATGGTCGAAGTGTTGCTGGAGCTGCAGCGGTGTCGCAGTAAATCGGACATTTTTGCCGGTAAACATGGCCTGATTACCTTGCGTGATCTATTCCGATGGGGCAACCGATACATGAAGTTCAGCCAGAACAGCACAGACAACTTCGACTGGGACAAATTTCTTGCCGAGCAGGGATTTATGCTTCTGGCTGGGCGTTGCCGAAAGGCCGAAGAAATGACGCTCATCAGGGAGATCATCCAGAAGAAGTTTCGGTGCATCCTCGACCTGGAGAAGCTGTTCTACGCTGAGGGGCAGTTTGAAAGCCTGCCCCAGTTTGGCGGTGTCGTCTGGACAAAGGCCTTTCGCCGATTGGGCACTCTCATCAGGGAGGCCATCAAGTACGGCGAGCCGGTGCTGCTGGTCGGTGAAACGGGCTGCGGAAAGACGACCATCTGCCAGTACTTTGCCGCCCTGGAGAGCATCACTCTGCGCATCGTCAACTGTCACATGAACACCGAAAGTGCCGACTTTTTGGGCAGTTTGCGGCCGAATCGAAACCTGGGTGCTGCAGACACTACTGATAGTGGCGCTGCCAAGTCTGAGGCACTCTTTGAATGGGTCGACGGACCGCTGATTCGCGCCATGAAGGAGGGAAGCTACCTGCTGGTCGATGAAATATCACTCGCCGACGATTCAGTTCTCGAGCGGCTGAACTCGGTGCTTGAGTTTGAGCGCACCCTCTTCCTTGCGGAGAGCTCGGAAGCGCCGCTCATCAAAGCGGCAGACGCCTTTCGGTACTTCGCCACGATGAACCCCGGCGGAGACTACGGCAAAAAGGAGCTCTCCCCTGCGCTGCGAGATCGATTCACCGAAATTTGGTGTCCAGTGTACGAAGATGAGGAGGACATCAGGCAGATTATTGAACACAACATTGCCCTCGCCTCACCCGACGAAAAGTCAGCCGTCTCTTCGGGCATTTGCCAGTTTATCAGCTGGTTCCAGAGCGTGGTGCTCAATCTGAAGCAGCCCACGTACAGCATTCGCGACATTCTGACCTGGGTGAACTTTATCAACCAGTGTTCTACAGCCGGAGAAAAGTCGGAGCAGCTCAGCAACGTTCTCAGCCTGCGTGAGGCATTCACTCATGGCGCCTTTCTCGTGCTGGTCGACTCACTGGGCACCTGTAATACCAACACTCGCAACTTTCAGAGCAGCCTCCAATCGGCTAGGCAGATTTGCGAGGAGAAGCTACTGGAGATTACATCGAAACTGCCTGCTGATGATGATCAATTGCCAAAAAGCGTTGCCGCCGTTTCCGACTCAAGCAAGTTCACCGTGGCACCCTTTTCCACCGACAAAGGACAACACCAGCAGCAGTCAACAGAAGCAGCAGGCCAGTCAAACTACTTCTGGCAGAGTTCCGGTGTGCAGATGAATTTGTTTCGCATCATGCGAGCGCTGCAGCTCGACAAGCCCATTCTGCTGGAAGGGCCGCCGGGCGTGGGGAAGACCTCGCTGGTGCAGGCACTGGCCGCCGTCACCGGTCACGCGCTCATTCGCATCAACCTCTCCGAGCAGACGGACATTGCCGACCTCTTTGGCTGTGATCTGCCGGTGGAGGGGGAGAACAGCGCCGGCAGGTTCTCCTTCCGCGACGGGCCGCTGCTGAAGGCGCTGAAGGCGAGTCACTCCACCTGGATTCTCCTCGATGAGCTGAACCTCGCCTCGCAGACGGTCCTCGAGGGACTGAACGCCTGTCTGGACCACCGAGGGGAGATCTACATTCCCGAGCTCAATCGAACCTTTCACATTGACAAGGCGCAAAGCCGAATCTTCGCCTCGCAGAATCCCTTCTCCATGGACGGCAGTCGAAAGGGACTGCCCAAGTCATTTTTGAATCGCTTCACCGTCGTCTACGTCGACCACCTAGGCGATGAGGACTTTTACTTTATTCTCGCCAATCTCTACGCCAGCCTGGGCACGGAGCTGATCAGCAGGATGATTCGCACTAATCGACGCATCTGCACCAAAGTGCTCGAGGACGGCCGATTTGCCCGAAAAGGTGGCCCGTTTGAGTTTAACCTTCGTGATCTGCTTCGCTGGGCAGAGGTAACCAGTAGGAGTGCTCAGCTCTTTGGAGCACACTCACCGGAGCTCTTCTTTGACCTCATCTACACCAACAAAATGCGCACCAAGGCGGATCGGGAGAAGATTGAGTCGATCTGCGCTGATGAGTTTGCCTACCGCAAGGACCCCCGACAGATTGCCTACTATGTGCAGGAGAGTGGCATTCAGTTTGGCCACTCCATCTGCCAACGAGTGCCCGGCTTCAGGGACCAACAGCATCTGGGCTTTCTCTTTCAGTCGCACAAACAGGTGATTGAGTCGGTGCTGAAGTGCATTGAGATGAACTGGATGGCCATTCTCATCGGGGCGGCCGGCTCTGGAAAGACCTTCATCGTGCAGATGCTGGCCAATCTGTGCGGACAGAGGCTGCACATCTTCAATGTCAACTCGGAAATGGACACCAACGACCTGCTCGGCGGCTTTGAGCAGAAAGATTTTGCCGTCGATTTGAAGGAGGTCGAAGATAGCGTTCTGGCCGTGGCCTACCGCCTAGTGAAACAAAATCACCAAAACTTTGAGTTGCTTTCGCAGTTTCTCTGCTTTCGATCGCAACTAAAACGCTCAAACCTTCGAGTGAACATTGACGATTTCAGCAACTTCAAGGTGCAGCTGCTAAAGTCCATCTTGGCATTATTTGATACATCTGCCAACGACGAGGAGGTGGTCAAACTGGACGCCAAGTTGAAGTACCTCGAGAAGATTTCCACCAATCGCCAACTGCTGAACGGCGCCTTTGAGTGGAAAGACTCACAGCTGATCAAGTGCATCGAAGCCGGTCACTGGCTGCTGATTGACAATGCCAACCAGCTCAATGCCTCAGTGCTGGACCGCCTGAACAGCTTGCTGGAGGGCAATGAAGGGGCGCTGGTGATCAACGAGAAGGGCTCCGTCGACGGGGAGCTCGTTTCAGTGCGCGCCCACGCCAACTTTCGCCTCTTTCTCACCACCAACACACAGCACGGCGAACTGTCGCGGGCGATGCGCAATCGAGGCATTGAAATAGTGCTGCCCGAACTGGTGGACGACCAGCTGGAGGCACTCTACCGACAGCTGGGCTCGCTGTGTGGAGATGACTGCAGCAGCTTGCCAGCAGACGCCGACTACTCGACCACTTTTCGAAGCATCTACGAGACGATACTTAAAAGTCAGCATGGCTTTCACACCGCTGTAGAGATTGGTGGAGGAACTGCAGCTGATTTGCAGCCACCTAAAGCGCCACTGCCACTGTGCATCAACAGCCTGCTCGCAGACCCGAGCACCTTCTACGTGCTGCAGGACTTTATGGCACTCAGTCTGGCCGAGCGAGATCAGACTTCAGACTTCAGTGAGGGTACCCGGATGCGCCTCTTCTTGGAGAGTGCTTCACCACACGACATTTCACTACGCCGTGAGGTGCTGGCCAGTATGCTGCCAGCGGAGCAGCTGAGTCGCATTGAAATGCTACACCTGGACACACTGGAGGACGTGAAGCACTACCTGCGTGAGCTCTTTGGTCAGCACTACGGGTCGGTGCGGCGACTTCCCATTGATTTGCGTGAGAACGCCCCTCTTCACCAGCTGACCTGTCGCAATGCCGCATTTTCGGCTGACCAAGTTGAGCAGCTGAACACTCAGCTGAACGTGTTCCACCTGAGTCTTTACCAGTCTGATTTGGTGCAGCGGCTGAAATACGCACCGGAGAGCTCAATGATGGCACTAGCGGTGAAGATTGTCGGCGGCCAGCTAAACGCCAAGCTCTTTCCGCAGTCGATTGTGCCCATCTACCATGCCATGATCGAGATGAGGAGCAGTGCGGCCGGTCAGCTGATGGACGGACAGCAACTCACCGACAGCAGTGTGCCGCTCATTCGAAGTCAACTGCTGTGGATTTTCCGACTGGCGCAAAGTTGTTACGCGGAGAATCAGTCTGCTGTTGACTGGAATCTGTTCATCCAAGAGCGCTTCTTCCCGCTGTGGTTCATGTTCAACGAGCAGATTGTGCCCCGGTTGAATGCAAAAGACAGCAACCCCAACAACCAGCTAGTCCAGCTAATCAGCAGCGTGAATGCTCTCTTTAAGCTGAACGACACCACCTTCAATGCAGTCAAATTTGAACTTCTTAAGCAGATGACTGCCAATTACTTTCAGTTCAACACCGCAAATGACATTGATCTCTTTGGCCAAGTCACCGAACTATGGAAGCTGATGACAAGCAGCAGCATCAATCAAAAGGCGAGTGTTGCCGAACTAAACTCCATTTCCCAGCAGTGCGTCAGTTTGCTGGCAGCATACTATGGCGGCAGTGCCGTCTACGATGACACCTCAAAGCAAATAGTTGAATTCTGCAACCAACTACATCCGTTTAACAACTCAAGTGACGAGGATAGCAAAGTGAGCAAGACTGAAGAGCGCACTCTGGTCAAATCCGATCTGCTCATGAGCTCCATTATCTACTCAAAACTTTTCAACTGCTTTGCTGCTGATCAGCAGAGTGATGTCAACTCGCTGCTGGATGGAAACAGCATTGCCATTGACCCGCTCTTGCTCTTTGCCAGTCGCACTCTTCAGCAGAACAGCAACACGAAGCAGTACTTTCTCGACATTGTCCTCTACCTTTTAGTGAACATGAATGAACACTTTAGTGTGACTTCAGTCATCGATTACTTTGTCGGCAAATATTCCCACAGTGAACAGAAGCCGCAGAACTCCTTCTTCTCTGCGAGCTTGGTGAGCAAGTCGGCGAGCCTCACTGTGGAAGCACTGCCACTGCTATCACTCACCTGCTTCAACATTTACCAGATTGATCAAATTTCTGCAGAGGAGTTCTTCTGTAAGAGTTTTACACTTGACTTTTACATGAACTTTCTCGTGCGCAACTACGCCACATTCAAGTCGACGCATTCACTCTTTGTCGACAAGTACATTGACATTGCGAAGAGCATGCAGCAGCAGTTGCACAGTCTGGACTCATCTCCTGCCGTCACTTATAAACTCAAACTAACCAACAACTCGGACGATGATGAGGCTGTTGATGGCGCCTCTGAACTGAGTTCGGAAGTGGACAAATACTTTTATCTCATTTCAGTTGGCTTTCAAATTGCCGCTCGCACGTCAGTCGATTTTCCAATTGACCCCATTGTTCGCAGCCATGCCATTCTCGAGCACTGCCATGCTGAGACGGCTTTTCTGGAGGAGGAGATCTCACTGAGACTGAAGTTGAAGCAGTGCAAGTTTGGCACTGACGCCGACCACTTTGACAGCGCCGTAATGGTCAGTCTGGAGAATCGATTGACGGAGAATCAGGCCACACTATCTAGCACTACTCTTCCCAGCCGCATTTCCACATCAAAGTACTTTCACCTGAAGAGCGACATGGACCAGTTCTGCGGCACCATTTTCAAGTGGTCACACCTGCAGCCACTGTGCGCCAACTTACTGCAATGCCTAGCGAATGGCGAACGCACACCAAAGGCAGACATTGATCGTGCCATTCGAGCCAGTGTCAACTGTCAGCACTCGCTGGCCAAGTTTGTGAAGCACATTGAGAGTTCATATCGCAATTACAGCGACCTGAGCAGTCCCTTTCTCCTTGGCGTCTCACTGGTGCTCAAGGGCCTTCAGCTGGCGACGTTTGCACTGCAATCGCGCACCAACACCGGCGAGTGCTTTTCCTCCTTTGAGCCCTCTGCGATGGCCACCCTCAGCGGCACCTTCTTCCAGTTCCTCAACACGCACTGTCCGCACGAAATCGGCGAGTTCATTCTCGCCAATGACTGCATCAACAAGTTTGCCGGCATTGCCTCCAAGTTGGCCATTGAGGAGAAGTCGCTCATCGTCTCGCTCCTCAAGTCGGCCTTTCTCGAAATTGAGAACTCCATCTACCTGGGCTATGACCGGCGGTACCTGTTCAAGCTGTACCTGGACATTGTGAACCTCTTTGTGCAGTGGTGGAGTCACGCCAAGCAGCAGGAGGAGATGGAGAAGATCAAGAGCGAGTCCACCTTTCACATGAAGCTCGCCGATGAGCCTGATGATGCCAATCTGCGAGAAGTGTTCCCCTCCTTCGAGGAGCGATTCCGTGACCTAATTGACGATGACAAAAACTTTCGTGATCTGAGCAAAAATACTCTGCTGGTCAATGATGACGTCAACGCTGCCGCTGTGAAGGAGAACATTGAGCTGAGCCTGTCCAAGGAGACGCTGCTCTTTATCGTTCGCTCGCACATAAAACTGATCACGCTGAATCATGCTGCTGATGTTCGCGAGGCAGAAGCGATCCCGGACATGTTTCAGCCGTACCTTATCCGCTACCAGATTCTCTCAGACATCTTTAAGAAGACACTCGGTTTTGTCGACCTGAACATCGAGAAAGGTCTGATTGACGGGCATATTCTGGTGAACCAGCACCTGCGTAACTTGAAGGGAGCGGACGAACTGGAGGATCGACCGATCAACGTGTACCGGGAATCGCTCGTCTCGCAGACTCGTCAGTGCTTCAACATTCTCGATAAGCTCAAGAGGAAAGTGGTCACTGAGCTGCTGCCACAGTTTGAGAACCACCCCACTCTGCTGAAGCTGCTCAAAGTCATTGACCGCGTCTACAAGATCGAGGTGAACGCCTCACTGCTCTCCTTTGCCACCGGCCTGGAGGTGATTCTGAAGACCGGCGAGGACTGGCAGTTGATTGCCCACCGGGGAATCAGTCTCATTGAGCACCTCAACGAGATCACCGGACTGCTCGTCGAGTGGCGAAAGTTGGAGATCAAGTACTGGGGCTACTGTCTGCAGAGTGTCATCGAGAGGACGGAGGAGCACGAGCTGCTCACCTGGTGGTTCCACTTTTACATGGCACTGCAGGACCTGGCCGACCGACAGGCTGATGAACAGGCGCTGACTGAGTTTGTCGGCTCGGTGATGCGATTCATCGAGAAGAGCTCATTTGGCCAGTTTGAAGTTCGGCTGAGAATTCTGCAGTGCTTTGTGCATCAACTTCGCCAGAGCGACACTACTGCCAGTCGCGGACTGCTGCTCACCTCGCTAGAGAACTTGCATCGCTTTTACGGTCACTTTGCCGATCACGTACGAAAGGCCATCGAGGCGGAGAGAGCACCAATTGAAAAGGAAATTAAGGAATTTGTCAAAATCAGCAAGTGGAATCCAAACAACTTCTGGTCACTCAAAGCATCGCTGGACAAGTCGCACTCTCAACTGTACGGCTACATGAAAAAGTTTGAGCTGGCAATGAACAAGCCAGCCAATTCAGTGTTCATCTTTGAGAAAGCACTCAAAACAAACACCTGGAAGATGTGCTTTGATTTCGTCTACAAAAGTAACTGCTCACCCAACTCTGAGGTGCTGCCAACTTTGGACAGTGCTGAGGGTGGTGACCCTGTTCTGTCGCATCACTCGTACATTCGTCGATCTGACGGTCTGTGCCGTAAAATCATTCGAATGTGCCGCACACCGCTGAAAGCCATCAGTCAGCTGGAGGAGGTGAACAATGAGCTGATCAGCGGCATCAACGAGTACGCCAGCCTGAAGGTGGTTGCCCCCAGTGACGACCTGCTCAAGTGGAAGAAGGCCGTGGGACTGATTCAGAACCGAAAACGACGCGCACTCAGCGATCTGTTTACGCAGCTGACCAAATTCGGACTGTCCTTCCGCAAGGGCCTCGTACAGTCCAATGAGCTGAATGTCAGCCTGATGATCAGCTCCATTTACCCGCTGACTGGAGAGGAGCACCTTGCAGATGGGGCGGCATCAGCGAACGTGCTCGCCTGTAACACCTACTTCTACAAGTGTCTCTCCGGACTGATGAAGTTTGTCAGCGGCTGCCGAAGTGAGGTCAACCCGCAGATTACGCCCGACATGCGCGACCGTATGGAGGGCTTCACCACTGAACTGGCGAGAATTGTCGCCGACCGGAGAACGACTGCCAGCACTGAGATGGATCGATTCACTCGGCTGAACGGCTACCTGAAGGCGATCGACGACAAGTGCTGCAGTGGCGGCAGCGGTGGTGGTGAATCGGTCAATCGACTGATGAATGCCGCTGAGATGCGGTCTGCCTTTGACGACGCCCAGCAGCTGCTCACAAAGTTCATCTCCTTCAGCATTCGACTGCGTGCAGTACTGCAGGGTTTGCAGTCGACCTCCTCCTCCTCCAACTCCTCCTCACTGAGCACTCCCATCATTGCTGAGGCGAGTGACTTTTCAACTCTAAACACCTTCCAACTCGACAGTCTGATTGCCGACTTGAGGGCGATGTACTCGCTCTTTGAAGATTCATCGAAGGTCGTCTTTTATACTGTCGTCGACTTGAAGACACTTCAAAGTGTGGCGGGCAGGCTGCGCCAGTCGTTTGACTGCATTAAGAAAATGTTGCAGGAGGGTGGCAGTCTACTAGGCATCTACGGCGAGCATTTGTCCGTCTTTGAGGTGCGATTTGCCGCTCTTGACGGTCAACTACAGCAGTGGAGTCAGTTGGTGGCGGTCAATGATGGCGGGGATTCAGAGAACAGCTGTAACAACATGAACAACAACAACACAAAGCAGTGCTGCACAATCATCAAAAAGATTCGGTTTTCAGTGCAAAAGACGTACTTTTTGTTGCTTGAAAAGCAGCAAAAGTCTGCAGAGAAGAAGGAAGAGGAAGAGGAAGAGGCCGATGACAAGGAGCTGGTGCGACAGAGTCTCGTTTTTGAGCTGCTGTCTCAGCTGAATGCCGCCAAAATTGACCACCTTATCGTTCAGTTCTTTGAGCGCATCAACGTCGATTCGAGCGAACAGGCGGCGGTCAACTACCAACTGGTGTGCGCACTGCAGCCATTCCTCCATCAGTACATGACGCTCTACCGCTCAGCCCTCAGCCTGGTCTTCGGATCACTGAAGTGCACCTCAAAGATGCTGCACATCATTCTGTCGCTGTTTATTGAGCTACTCGCCAACGGATTCTGCCTTCCACCTGAGCCTAATGAAAAGAAGGAAAACTCGCAGCTGAAGGACATTCAAAACTCGGGATTCGGCTCGGGAGACACTTCAGAGGCGAAGGATGTGTCAGACAGGCTGGACTGTCAGGATCAGCTGGATGAGCTGGCAAAGAACGAGGACGAAGAGGACGACGCTAATGATGACTCGGCAAAGGACGACAAAAACGATGACAAAGGCGTGGAGATGGACGAGGACTTTGAAGGAAAGGAGACGGGCGGTGAACAGGAAGAGGAGGAAAAAGACGGCAAAGAGGAGGAGGAAGAGGACAATGAAGACCAGTTTGACGAAAAGATGGGCAATGTCGACGATGAAGAGGAGATGCTCGATGAGAAGCTGTGGGGCGATGAGTCGGAAGAGGAGGACAATGCCGAGGACCTGAACGAAAGTGAGCAGACTGGCGGCAAGGACAACATTGAGTCGGAAATTGTGGCCAATGAGAACAACCAGGACCTGAAAAAGAATGATGAGGAGAATGCCGAAAGTGAAGATGATGAGGCGAAGCAGCAAGACTCAGAGGAGATTAATGAAAATGAAATGAACGACGAGTATCAGGGCGAAGCGCCGGACAAGTACAAGGACAGTGGCGCTGATGAGAAACCAAATGATAATCCTGATCAGAAAATGGAGTTGCCCGAAGATATAAATCTGGATGATGGGGAAGAGGACGGCGAGGACTCTGAGGCTGATCAGGAAAATGAAAAAATGGACACTGATGAGGCAAAAGAAGAGGAGCCGGATGACAAAAATGAGGGTGACGGTGTTCCGCAAATGGAGGACGCTGAAATGCTCAATGAGGAGGGCAAAGAAGAGGACCAGCTGAAAGACGACCAAGAGGAGAACACCCACTTTGACGTAAACACCAAAGACAAGGAAAGTGAAGCTCAGCTTGACGAATCAAAGCCCAATCTAAAGTACAACGACTCCAATGTGGCCAACTTTGACCAGCAGCAGCAGAACAGCGCCAATGCCACCGAACAGAATGAGCCCGTTGATGAGGAGCAGACGCAAAAGACAGTCAACACTGAGCCAAGTTCAGGGCGAAAGAACCAGGATAAGATAAGTCAAAGCACCAGTGCACAGAATGCACCGGAAAATGAGCAGAACGCCGAAGAAATGGAAGATCAGTCCATTTCAAAGAACAACAAAAACATGCGATCTCTGGCCGAAGACGTGCACAAGGCGAAGCGACAGAAAATTATGCACTGCAGAGAGAATGATTCACTGCAGAAGGAACAGCAGCAGTCGGACACGTACAGACACGTGGAGGATGCAGAGAAGGCCAATGAAGTGGCCTATGATATGGCCATGCCAGAGGAGTTTGACCAGAAGGAGCAGCAGATGGACGACGCCGAACGGGGGGTACAATTTGCTGATGAGCCAGAGATGGAGACAGCAGAAGAGGAGCTCACTGAACAACAGCAGCAGCAACTAAACAAAAAGGAGACCAGTGCTGCTGATGCTGGGGAAGACCAACAACCGGAGAGTGCTCTGGCCATCCAGGGGGAACTGGTGCCCACAATGGCGGTCACCCGACCTGATGAATCGACCTTTCACAAGACTGACCCGATGAACTTGCTGTCAGAGGAGGTGAACAGTATGGAGCTGGAGCATCGCGAGCCACTGGAGGCAAATCAATCGGCAGCAGACCTCAGTTGCAGCAGCGACTCGTCGTGGAGGGAGTGCGAGCAGAAGATCGAGCCACTGGTGTACGAGCTGTGCAACCAGCTGCAGCTGGTACTGGAGCCGACGAAGTGTGCCAAGTTCAAAGGCGACTACAAGAGCGGCAAGCGACTTAACATGCGAAAAGTCATCGCCTACGTCGCCAGCGACTTTCGAAAAGACAAAATCTGGCTGAGGAGAAGCAAGCCCAGCAAGAGGCAGTACCAGATACTCATTGCCGTCGATGACTCGCTCAGCATGGACGACAATCACTCGAAGCAGATGGCCGCAGAGTCGCTCATTCTGCTGGGCAAGTCGCTGTCCATCATTGAGTCGGGTGCCCTTTCGGTGCTCAGCTTTGGCGAGGTCGTTCGAGTGTTGCACTCCTTCAGTGAGCCCTTCACTGATCAGAGCGCCTTCAAGATGTTCTCCAAGGTAAGTGGTGCTGCTTTCATGCTTGACACAACAAGTGTTTAAATAACCTTTTATTTATTTTTCTGCAGTTCACCTTCTGCCAACAGCAAACTCAAATCACGGAAATGCTACAGTGCTCTCTGTCGCTCTTCAGCAAAGCCCGTCAGTCGAGCAGTGCCGGTCGAGTGGCAAACAGCAGCAATGTCTACCAACTGCTTTTAATCGTCTCGGACGGTCGTGGCATAAACAGCGAAGGCAATGAGCACCTGCAGCGAGCCATTCTCAAGCTGAAGGAGATGAACATCTTCACAGTCTTTCTCATCATTGACAATCCTGAACACAAGCAGTCTATCCTTGACATTCAACGCGCCGTATTTCGCACCGACGACAGCGGAAAGACCAAAGGCAAAGTGGTGTTGTCTTCTTACATTGAACAGTTTCCCTTTCCTTACTACGTCATTCTGAAGGATATCAATTCACTGCCGTCAATTTTGGGAGAAGCTCTTCGCCAGTGGTTCGAAATGATCACCTATGAGGTGCAGTAAGATTTAGGATTTACATAATATTTTGTTTACAATTAAGCACACATTTTCAATTTGCACTTTTGCACTTTTATCTTTCTCTATTTGTTATCGCAACATCTTTAAATAAATATTCTTATTCACCTGAAAGTCTCCAGTTGAAAGTTCATCTTTTTGTCTAAAAGAATACAAAACTCCATTTTGCACTGAAATTAAATTATAGTTGCCATTTCAGTCACTAGATGTCTTGCTTGGCACGAATGCTGTTGTAAAAAAAGTTTTGTTTTGATCACATGTTTCAAAATCTTGTCTCCTTTGCCAGAGCACCGATTTGTACCGATTCTTTACCCGGCTTTTATTTTGAACTTCTCTTTAGGAATTTCAGCAATGAGCTACTACGGTAACAACAACAGCAACCAGTACAGTGGCAGCAACAGCAACAGCAACTGGAACAGTCGGCCTGGCGGTGGAATTGAAGAAGTAGATCTCTCTTCAGGTGGATACCCACCCGCTCAAAGTGACCACTTTGCCGGCCCGGGTGCCGGTGGTCCACCAGCGTATGGGCACCCGAATCAGCAGCCACCACCAACATGGCAACGACCGGGAATCAGCGGCCAAATAAACGCCGCCACTACGAAGCACTACAATGACTTTCTAGAACAACAGGGAATACCCGCCATCTCACCGGAGGACATGCAAATCCTCCGGGAATGTGGTCGAGAAAGTCTCTACTTTAGATGTGAGTACTACAGCTTTTTCCCTATCATTTTCATTCACTTTTTAGAAACAGGTGACACACTAGCCAAAAGGTCATTTCAATTGCCGTAATTAATTGCTAGCCGTAAATTAAGTCACATTGCACTCTGACCGTTTTTTTAAGAATGGGCACTTTGCAAGTACTTTTATGCTTTTCACACATCTAGCAAGTGAAACTTTCTTATCAGCATTATATGCTAACAACCGTGTGACAAATGCACTTTTTATCTTTGAATGTTTTTCTCTGTGGCTTACAGTATACGATGCTTATTTTTCTTACTGCAGCAACAGCAGCCTTTAACTTTGACGCCCCTCTATCTATGCTGTCGTTATCCATCTGATGGCAAATGTGTAAGTCACGGGTTTTCAAAAAAGGAAAGAGGCTCAAAGCCTCACCTACGATGGACAAGCGGTTGTGGACTGCAGAAAAGGGGAAGAGTGTAGATTGCTAGTGCGCACTGATCTGCGACTTTTTCAACATATCTTTGTTGATAAGGCTGATATCACAAGCAAAAACATTTTGCTTTAACAGAACTCAAAGCAAAATTATCAAAAAGTGCGCTAACAGATGCGCAATAGCAATCTACACTCCTCCCCTTTTTTGCAGTCCACAACTGCTTGTCCATCGTAGCCTCACCTATTTCTCGTCGCCATTCGCTTGGCTCCATTTGCCACGGTGCCGAATGGAGTAGAAGGGACACCACCACCACCATCACCGCCACTACCACCTCACTTCATTCCGCATCACAGTTTTAGTGCACTTTGCAGCCAATTGATCTCCGCTGTAGCATCTGCCTCTGCTTTATCTGATGACACACGACGGCTGTGCCCGTGTCACTGGTGGCGTTCTCTTCTTTTTTCTTCGCAACTGGTGATCAATATCTGTGGGGTCATTTATCTTGAAGACATGTCATGAGATACAGCTCTGCTGCTGCTGCTGTTTCTGCTTTTAGTTTATCCAAGCTTAATATTATTTTAGTCACTCGTTGTTATTATTAATAATTCATGGCCAGACTAACTGGAACTGGAGATGTTCTGGACTTTGCCGTGGCTGACCTTTGCTTGCTGTACTGATTTGCTTATTTTTAACCTGGACGACGCATCATCTTTTAAGTTTGCATCTAGGGTGGAGAAATAAGGTGAAGTGGACGCTAATCGAGGGTGACAACTCAATCGCCAAGCTCATCAACTTTCTGTAGAGTGAGGCTTATTGGCTAGGATGTGCAAATGGTAGCTCTAATGATTGGCAAGACATTTCCAGTGGGGAGATTTTTGTTGTCGCTGTTCCATCTTGTTAGCATCATCGCACCGTTTGAATCAAGTCCAATTAATGCTACGGAGGAACTGCAAAGAAAGCTCGAGTCGAATTGGCTTACCGCCGATTTGAACTTTTTTCTCCTCTCAAATGGCTTCATTTCGAAAACGTAGAAATGTCATCTCTCGTTCTTCTTCAGGGCGACCTAATGGCGTCACATATGTCACTTGCACGTCGCTGCCACTCTGACTCGCCACTGGCATCCACCACCAGACACTGACAATTTATTGTGCTTTCAGTTGAGAGTGCAGAGAGGGATTCGAGACTGGCTGCTCTGACTGCTTTAAACGCGAGCAGAGAGTTACTGCTCGCCAGTGTCGCGTCCGCTGATTTATTCGATCTTTACTGTCTCTTTCAGCCTAAAGCTAGCCTGACTTCTTGCCTCTTTTTCTCACTCAATCTGTTTGCAGTTTTTTTGCAAACGTTGTTGTTACGAAAGCACACATTTTAATTGTATAACTGCCCTGCACTTTGATGGTTTGATTGTTTTAATTTGACCTTTTTAATTTGTTTGCTTTACGTGTTTTGTTCCCATGTAAATCTTTTCCATACTGCTGCTGTCACTAAATCTTTTCTTCTTTTACTAGGTTTGCCGCTGACTGCTGCACTTTGCGGCGGACTGGTCTTTGCTGCTCGCACCAGACCAAATTTTCAGCCAAAATGGCTGCACTATATGGGTAAATTGAGGAAAGAAGCAAAAAACGGTGTAAAATCACAACCTTTCCATTCTGCAGGAGCCACCTTTCTGGGCTACTTTGTCGGCAAGGTCAGCTATCGTGGAACGTGCGAGACAAAGCTGATCAACTCGCGCTCTAACTCGCCATTTGTCAATGCGATTCGCAAGAAACGCGGTCTTTACGTTGAGGGTGCGTATTTAATTTTAGTTTTGACCTTTCTTTTTGATGATTTTGTTTGCCTCAAAACAGAATTCAACAGTGATGGGACAGGACCTGCTGGTGATATGCCTGCCTTTGAGTCTGACTGGACTACTCAAGGCGCTCAGTCGTCATCGCAGTCGCCGAACACGTACGGAATTGGAGAGTTTGATCGGGAAGAGAAGCCGCAGCCGTACAGTGCTTGGAACAGTCGTGGTGGTGGTGGCAACAACGGTGGCAGAGCTGGTCCATTTGGAAATCAGGGAGGCGATTTTGATGATAGCCTTCAGGACGGGCAGCCATCAGGTCGAGCTTCCTCCACTTCGTACGATGATCTGCGTCAGCGAAATCGAGCCACCTACAAGGGCTGAATAGAGTTGGTAGAGAATATCAGTGTCAATGTGAAAACACCATAATTAGTTAGCGTTCAGCCAGAACAGCTACATTTTTCTGCCGCCAATAAAGCTAATTTGTAGAGAGAATAGTTCATCAGCATATGTGCCCTGCCTGAAGTCGACTACCGTCTTGAGAATTTAGGGTGTCCATTTCGCAGGCCACTTGCTCTGTGTAAACAGTTCTGCTGCTGCTGATGCTGCTTATCACCAGATGATAGCCGCCCAATTAGCGGATCGTCTCCGATTTCACTCTGCTTCTCTCTGTCTATTGACTGTTTGTCTAGGAAAAAATAGCTCGGCTAGGAGGACTGTGTCTGGGCAATGGCTGGGCGGAAATGGCGTGAAATGCGTGCACATACTAGCGCTTATTCTAGCTTTGCTGTCTGCTGTTCGAGTGTGTGTGTGTGTGTGTTTTCGTTGTCACATCAGCCAAAGTGCTGCTCTTTAATAACCGTAATTGTCTCAGTGCCTCCTTCCTCCCTCTCATTCAGACTGCCTGTGTCACAGTGGTGAGTGAGTGGCAGCACTCGATTGGCAGCTCCTTTCCTCGTATTCTCTCCATCAACTACTACTGGTCTTTACTGTTTCCTCTCTCTCCTCGTTACACCGGCACGATTAGCCGTTGATCGTCCGTTAATAGTCACTTGAGCAGTGTCGCCTCTCAGGCCAGCAGAAGCACTGTTGTCTTTGCCATCTTTTCGTTTCTCTCTTACTACCAAAATTGTCTCACAATTTACCAAATGGAAATGCATTAGTGATATTAAAACCTCCTCAGACCTCCTCCTCCTCTCTTTTCACTTTTTAGGCGAGAATCTACGACTCCTCTCTTCTGCTGCGCCAAGCGAAACAGCAGTGTCCAAAGCGTTCCGTTTAGCGTAGTTCTCTTCTTTGGTGGACCAACTTGGTACCACTTGATCGACAGTGTGATCAGTGGAGCGCACTGTGGAGATGGAGATGCGGCTCCGTCTGACAGAGGAAAAAAGTTGTCCGCCTCAAATCAGTGAGAGCCCAGTGTGCTCGGAGACCCAGTGACTTTCGACCCTAGTGGTGCTACTGCTATGCACTGCCCACTGGAACTACTGCCATTGCCGACAGCAGCACCAGCACCAGCAGCAGCATGCACTTTGCATGTAATCTAATTTTAAATCCCATTCGTAATCAATTTGGCTTTGCTTGTATTGAGCCGTCTGTATTGTCGTGCGCGGGCAGTAGAAGTGTGTGCCTCACTTTGGCCTCTCTTCAGGCACTGACTGTGTGTGTGTGCAAGTGTGTGTCGACTGAGTGAACATCAATCGCCGGGTAAATGTGCACAAGAGTGAGAGAGGACCACTCGCTTGTTGGCTCGCACGCGGTGCTGGTTGAAGAGTGACTGAAGGAGAAGAGGAGAGGAAAAGAGAATAGCAGTCAAATGGAGAGCGAACACAGTGTTTTGGCATCGATGGCCAACTCATCCGTCGCTCACGGCTCTAATTAGATTATCGCCGCTGTAATGAGACGAAGGGAAGAGAAAAGGAAAATACTATCCCTCTTTTGGTCTGATGATGGCGATGATGATGATGATCTGAATAGGAACGGCAAATGGACCGAAATTTTGAGTGCATTTGAAAAAAAACCGTGAGTGTTAGTTTTACGCACTTGGAAAAGAACACTTTTAGCAAAGATGAAATCGACTTATAAAAGAAGCAGTGACATTTTTTAGTATTTTTATGTTTGAGCGTGTACACTACCTCTTTCAACTGAGTCTACCTGTGTGTTTCATTGTTTGCTTACTACAAGTGCCACACATAATTATTTCTTGTAAAAATTGCTCAGGTAACAAAAAACTTTGCAGTGCATACAAGTGCAATTAGACTAACTATCAGGAGCCCTGCTCAATTTACAGCTTTTCACGTCATCATTGCTGTTGCTAACATTGAGCTCCTTCACATTTCAAGTAGCCTCTAAAAGTGGTAAAAAATAACAATAAAATGTGAATAAAAACTAAGAAGAATATATTGTCTAATTGAATTAGAAGAGGGCCACTTTATGGGGAGCAGTGTCTGATCTGCAAATGAACCCTCAGACAAAGGCAGCAAGACATTCCGCGCAAGTTGACAGGAGTCTAAGCAAGCACTGCCTTTCTCTCCCTTTCTCTTGCACTCTGCAACGAGTTTTCACTCTCTCGGTGACATTATCATAATTGGAGTGTCACACAGACACTGCCATCACTTCTGTTGCAGTCTCTTCTGGTGACTGAAACTGAGACCAAACATTAGAACATCTCAACGCGGAAAGTGTCATTGTCATCAGTTGTCAGGTCATTGTTGGGCAGATGTTGAGTGCTTGAGCAGCTGAAGCTACTTTCTTCGTAAGAACACTATAAAACTGAAAAAAGATTGGCTGGAACATCCGCTGGTAAAACAAAGTGTATCGTTTCCACACAATAATTCATTTACTTTTTGACAATTTTACCCGTTAAACAGAGAACCCATTTTTCTCTTTTTGTAAGAAAAAGTCGGGTGTCGCCCAGTGATAATGGTACTTTTGTTGGTGGTGGCACAATTTGTCTACGTTGCTGATTGATTTCCTAGTGCAAAGTGCTTGCTAAACTGTGGCCAAAAGGACCATCACCACCGTCACCACAAACTGCTGCACTTGAATGGTCGTCGTCCGTTTCTACGACCGCTCGCGCCAGTTGATGCTTATCTGCGCTTTCGATTGGCGACTGTCGCCTCGAGGATCTGCTGCTGCTGTCCCGCTGAGGCCTGCTTCGACGTCGTCCAGACTGCCTCAGCAGCCTGTGCACCCTGTGCACCAATACCGTCTTCACTGTGATCGTCCGTTCGTCGTCGGTCGCCGTCGTTGTCGTCCTTCTACCCAGACAAGGTGTCGCCGGTCTTGCGCTGGAGAATGATAGATGGCCACTTTGGAGATGGTCCACAAGAAGTGCTTTCCGCCCGCCACAACTTGCTTTTTATGACTACTTGGCTACTGAAATCGAAGAAGCGGAGGAAGAAAGCGGTGATAGCTGCTGCATTTATTGGCTGAAAATGAGATGCTCTGCAGTGCTGAATAGTGCAAATGCGAGTAATATAACTCAATAAGAAGGAGCAGCCTTTTTGAGTGATTTGAAAAGCATCGATTTGGATGGTAGTGGAGAAAGTAGGATAGTCAAAGACGACGGTACTCATCTCAAAGTACACTCTGCTCGTCGATACCTGCTAATTTGACATTTCCATCACTATTTGCTTGACTACCTTTCACCACTACCTGCCACTTAGGACAGAATAGGAGAGAAATTTTTGCCTGCTCATTCAACTGCAACTAAACAAACAGACACCTTATTCTTTTCTTTGGTTTGCAGTTTTAGACCCTGATCATAGCCTTCCTTTGAAAACTGTTTGACGGTGCCATTTAGTGACGCCAACGCTGCTGCTGTTTCTGTTGAAGTGCGAGAAAGTGGAAGAAGATGCAATGCTGGTTTGGCAAGTGGAAAGTTGATACAAAACAAAGTAAACTACTGGCAAACTTCCACTCTAGCAGCTAATGATGGCTGCTGTCAACGGTGGCTACTGCTGATCTTCCTTCTCTTGTGGACAGAAATGCCAGCAAAATGAGCAGCCAACAATTGAAATGTTGCTGACCAGTGCTGGACGTTGTCTCTTTACTGGCAACAGCAGCTTCAAATCCACGGAGACCTTATCGAGGGCAGCATCTTTAATCACTTCTTAATAGAGATGTCGAGGTGCTCTGTGTGCCCTCGTTTTTCACTCTATGTGCATGTGCGTGCTGCTGCTGTTGGTGCCCCGTTCTAATCGAGCAATTGGCACTGCTGGTAATGAGCACACTGTGGCCACCAGTGCCAGCAGCGCCGATGAGACGTACGATGGAGCAGCTCCAGCGATGCCAGCGATGCGGACGGTTATTATTTATGCTGCTACTGGCAAAGCCTGTAGTGGTTTGCAGCCAAGCACTAGTTTACTCTCGGTCCCTAGGGGCCTAAATGCTGCCAGTGCTGCTCACTCGATGCGATTCACTGATTTGCGCCACCACTCATTTGGCCACCACACTGAAGTGCTTCATTTCGGACAAATGAGCTGCTGTTTTGTGTTTTTTTGTTCTTACTGTTTTGCAAACTAGAGGCAGCCTTAAAGAAAGTTTGAGTACCCTACACGTTGTGATGCTCTGCAGAGAGAGATGACGCAGCAGAGATAATCAGACCGAAACCTAATACCGAAGCGGTCGATGAATGCAGCAGCAGCATTCTTTGCCCGTCTCAGCCAAAGTAAGCTGACTGGTGCAGTAGATAAGCGCTGCAGTGATGACAGAAGATGACGAATTTCATCTGCAGTTTGCTGACATCTGCCCTCTCTTCTCTTCAGCCGACGACAACAGGTAACACGGTGTGTGCTCATTGAAGGGAGCGAGACTAATAAACTGTCAAACTGATAGCTATCTTCTAGCTTTCGACCGCCACTGCCACTGGTCAGCAGTAAAACAAACCGAAAACTAATAATAATTGTTGATTTGGATCAGCTAAAACAGCAAATGCAAAAGCCTCTTTTCAAGCTCTTCAGCGTCCATCCCATAAGGGATTAGGGACTGCTGCTGCTGCAGACTGTCGACAGATTTCTAATGGTGATAACTGCACCAGCAACGGCAAATGAGAACAAAATGGTGCAGACAAATTGCCTTCTGGGGAAGCTGGTTGGTTAGCTGCCTGTGCTGGCTGGCTGATTGTTTATGGCGCTGACAACACTTCGATCAAAAATGAATGAACACAACAGCAGAGAGGGCGATGGCAAGAGAACAGAAACAGAAACAGTGATCACAGAATGCCCTTTCTGGTGCTGGTGATGGCCCCAGAGAGGATGAAAAGCCGCCTGGAAAATAAGATTGGGTTACACACACACACACACAGTTCAGACACAGTACAGCACCAAAAGAAAGATAGAGAGTAGAGCACTGCACTCAACAGACCAATAACCGATAAATTATGCCGGATTAGGAGCTGTGCTGAAAGGAACGGCTGCTTCAGCGGCATTGTTGCCGTCACTGTCTCTCTGCGATTTATGCTCTCTCTCTCCCTTCTTCAGGCTAAGACTCTGTCGCTTTCGCTTTCTCTCTTGCCTCTCTCAGTTTAGGCAACTCTGATTTACGTACTCTTCACCAGTGCACTTTACGCAGATGGAAAAAGCTGGAGCAAAAATGTCTTCGATCCTTTTTGCTCCAGCTTTTTCCATCTGCGTAAAATACTTTTAAAAATCCCAAATCACCACTGTGTGTTTCTTTTTCTGGTCATCATCACGCACCGGTATATCACCAATGTACCAGTCCGAGACAGAAAATGGCCAACTCAAGTTGAGCCACTACTGTGACTGAATGAAGACTGCCGAGCGACCGTCGTCAGCAGTGGGCAATATGCATCCTAAGGCGGCGGTAATTGCTTCGATCCGCCTGTCTGCACGCCTTCGCAGAGCCACTGCCACTGTCGAGTGGCACTTGCCGTCTCGCCGGGGCTGAACGCTGAACGCTGAGGCTGGACGAGGAGAGAGCGGCAGAGTGAGCGAGAGAGAGAGAGAGTAGGCTTAGTCGATTCAAGAGCTGCACTGCTCTCCTTTGCGAGAACACTTCAGATGAATGACTGCTCCTCGATGTCTTTTTCCCTGCCGATGTCACAGCAACAGCAGCATCAGCGTCTGCATTCTCATTCACATTCGGGCGATGGAAGACGAGAGCGGGATAGAGAGAAGAGAGGACAGAGCACCACTAATTTGAACAGCGGCAGAAGGAAAGAGAGAGTACGACGCCGAAATTCACCGACCACCAGCAGAACCAGCGGCAGCTCCCTGGTTTCTCTCTTCCCTTTTCATTCAGCAATTCGACGGTTCATTCATCTGCTGCTCAAGGAGCCATATGCACTGGTGACTCTGCGAGCTTTGCTCCCTCTCCTCTTTGACGGGCGAATCGTTTATATTCTCCCGCTAATGACACAATCCGCCCTGGAAAAATAGACAGACAGCCACACACTCACTCACACACACGGAGACCGAAACTCATACGCCGACTCAAGTCGAGCATGACTGCAGCAGTGGAAGCATCTACCCAAGGGTAGCAGCCGCCTTCTTCTTTTTCTTCTTCTTCAATTTCTTCATTTCTATCCACACTGTCTCTCCAGTTCCCCTTTTCTTGCCTACCCTCCAACAGAGCATCTTCACTTTGCTGCACTGTCTCTCGTGAACGAATGAATTTTCAAACTCATTTGCCGCCGAACGCCACTCGACGCTGGATCTTTCACTCTGTGTTTTGTGCCCAGTCATTTTCTTCTTTTTCTCTCCTTCTGTTTGTCTTTCATCTGGCCACCAGTATCTTTGCGCCAGTCGACGCTATAAGTGAGCCTGCCGACTACCAACGCCGCATTGCAATAGTCTGTTTGTCTGGCAGTTGTTCTCTCCCTCTCTCCTGACTCAGTGTCCATCAAACCACAACTATCACCATTATTAGCAGTCCATCAGTGATGATGGTGATGATGATGATGTGCCGCTAATAGTGCCGCCAGCATCACCTTCTGTTCTTTTTTCATTTTTACCTTAGTCGTTTCAGATTTCCACTTTTCTCCTCCTTATCACTACGCCTTCTCTGTCATCTTCAACAACGTCGTGTTTGTTTCTTCTTAATTTTTCCATTACTGTTTTCCCTTTTTTGTGTCTTGTTTAGCAGACTAATAAAAAACTTATAAATTGTTAAATTGTGTCACGTGCAGTGAAATTGGCGATAAAAAAACATTCAGAGAAGATGCTCGTTCCACCGGATGCCCAATTGGGCACCTCCAAACTGCTTTATCACATCAACAAATTCTGCAATGATCGAGTCGTGTACAGGTAGGTTTTCCCTTATTTTATTCTTTTGCAAAAGGCACATTGTTTTTTAGGCTCACTAACAAGACAGAATAATGATAAATTGATCTCCCCTCTAAAACATTCACCCTGTCCGGTGTCTGCTCTCATGCAAATGTGTAGCTAATTTTAATTAAGCTAAAAGGGCAGCTAAGAGGGACAGTGTCCAGGTAGAAAACTGCTGGTAGTCATCTCACTGACACACGTCTGCAACATCGATTATGAGTGCCAGTTTGTGTGTGTGTTTGTGTGAGTGTCTGCAGTAGATCACACACTGGGGAACGCTCATTTGGCAATGGCCACCAGTTTACCAGAAGTAGAATGAGAACTGCCGCTGTGAATACTAAACAGGTAGAGAACCAGTGGCCAGAACAGGACAGTGCTGCTGCAGCAGCAGTGGGCAGACCAAATTGCCACTGGGTAATTGGTTTTAATTAGCTAATTGGATCGACATGCAAATGCAGATGGTTATCGTAAAACGAAATTTTATTTTTTATTTTATACTTTTCTGAAAACAGACGCAACCAAATTGCGAAAACGATTCGCGAAATCACCAAAATAGTGCAGGACATCCTAAAGGAGGTTGAAGTGCAAGAGCCCCGTTTCATCTCCAGTCTAAACGAGTGCAATGGTCACTTTGAGGGCCTCGAGGTCATTTCGCCCAATGAGTTTGAAGTGGTCCTTTACCTCAATCAGATGGGCGTCTTCAACTTTGTCGACGACGGTACGCTGCCTGGCTGTGCTGTGCTTAAGGTAAACAGAGAGGCATACGATTTAGGTTTTTTCTCTAAACTAACTAAATCTCAATTCAGCTGTCAGACGGCCGCAAACGCTCGATGTCACTTTGGGTAGAGTTTATCACCGCCAGCGGCTACCTCAGTGCGCGAAAAATTCGTTCTCGCTTCCAGACACTGGTAAGCACTGTTTAAGATTGTGCCATTTTTAACTGCAATACACCCATTATTTGTTTGTCACTTATTTTCTCAGGTAGCACAAGCGTGTGATAAAATAGCGTACCGTGATATGGTGAAGATGATCCCCGACACGAGCGAAGTGAAGCTGCGCATTCGAGAGCGGTACATCGTGCAAATCACGCCAGGTATAAGTATGTTTTAGTAGTTGAATGGCTTACCACCTTCAAGCCCAGCACTATCGATTCTAATAGTAATTCTGGTGCGTTTTCTTTCTTTTCCCTTTTCCCTGTACTAGCGTTTCGCTGCAGTGGCCTTTGGCCTCGATCAGCCTCACACTGGCCGCTGGCCACCTGCAGTTGGCCGCCGCCTAATTTGGTCGCAGAAGTGAAGGCGGAGGGTTTTGATCTGCTCAGCAAAGAATGTGTTTCACTTCAGGTAAACATTTGTAAAAAGGATTAAAAAATGGGTGAAAACACATTGGGTACATTTGAAAAACAGGGAAAGCAGAGCTCAATGGAAGGCGACGCCTGGGTGCTGAGCTTCCTCGAGGCAGAGAACCGCCTGCTGCAGGGCGGCTGTCGGAAGAAGTGTCTCTCGGTGCTGAAGACACTGCGCGACCGTCACCTCGACCTGCCTGGCTCGCCCATCGGCGAGTACCACATGAAAACGCTGCTGTTGTACGAGTGTGAGAAGCATCCGAGGGATGGCGAGTGGGAGGAGGTGGCACTGGGCGACCGAATCAACGGCATTCTTCTCCAGCTGATCAGCTGTCTGCAATGTCGACGCTGTCCGCACTACTTTCTCCCCAACCTAGACCTCTTTCGTGGGAAATCGCACAGGTAAGAGTAGTAAGAGAAAGTGAAAAGGGAATGCTTCCATTCAAATGAGCTCACAGATGCTAATCGATTTTGAATGTGCTTGCATGCTTTTTTCAGTGCACTAGAAAATGCAGCCAAGATGACCTGGCGACTGACACGGGAGCTGCTAACGAATCCAAAAAGCCTTGACAAGCTTTAGAAAATGTCTGTCTGTTTGTTTGCATTTTCCTTTTCTTGGTGATTCATCATCATCTGAATGCTGACTGTTCTCCACAACTGGGCTCATCTTCACCGGCACTTGGTAATTGAACGAAAAAAATTCAAAACAGAACACGAGCGCGCAATCATTTGCATCTGTTTTCGAGTCACCTTTTTCCATCATCATCACGAATTCAAGCATCATCCTTATTGTAGACAGTTGAAAAAACATCACAAAAGTCTGCTACAATCACCTTTCTTTTTGTTGCTGCTAAGTCGCGCACATCATTTTTTCTCTTTCACTTTTTTCAGATTTTTCACCAATATTACAATTATAATCGGCTGTTGCAATCTGTTCTGACCAGAACATAACTGAACTTTCTGTTCACTCTCCTACTCTTTGTACTCTCCTCTTTTAATTTATTTATTTGACTCATCTTTTTCATTGCTCGATTAAACTTGCTGATCTTTTTGTGTCCTCGTTAACATGTAATCCTTCGGATTGGTCATTTAAATTTCACTTAAGCAAGCGATAAATTCATTTAGAAATGGCATTGGCTTGAGCCACTGACTGCCACGGAAGCAGTGGCCGCCACCAGCATCGTCTGCCACCAGCATCGGTAATGCGATGCCAGTGAATGAAGTGTAACGAGGACTCATCAATTACCTTTCTTTACTTCTCTTGTTCTTCCCAGTTTGATCAATGGACGTGAGAGGCAGAGGAACTGAGAAGAACTCGTGAAGAAGCATCTCTTTTGCTCTCTCTTGCTCTCACTCTCTCGCAAGCTTAGCCCATTTTTTATCGACCAAAGGCCACCCAAAGGAACAAGGAGACCGCACGAGTGGAGAATAGTACTTCTGCATCTTTTTTTTGAATCAGCAGTGTAAAAATGCAGTGCCTCACCTGTGATGTTTTTGCATCAAGTGCACTAAGCAAACAAAGGTTCACCATTCGCAGTGGTGTCTGTTCGGTTTTGTTGATGCTAAACACCACGCCAATAAATAATAACTCATCGCCAGACCCGAGATAGAAGATGCGAAGACAGCAGAAAGAAAGAGAAAAGAAAGAAGAAGCACTGGCAGTATTTGCATCAACTAATGAGCGTGTAGCATCAGCACACACACACACACACACATCGATTCCTTGCTGGTGGCCATCATCAGAGAAAGCATCTATCGTCTTTTTTCAGTTAGCAGAGCAACACAGCATCCTTCAGGTTTGTTTGCCTTTCTAATTGTTCAGTGCTAATTAAAACGATTAATCGTGATGCTAAGCAGCCTGGCAGTCTGCCAGCAGACAAACCTCATGAGGCTGCTGACGAGTGGCGTCTGTCTTCCGATAAAGCCTCTTTCAACCCTAAGGTGGCGTCCACCTTCTAAGGAAAGGCAAAAATTGGTGAATAACCACCGATTAATCGAGTAGTAGACCTACTGACAGGTAGAGGTAATTAATTGGCCAGTATGCACTGAGGTGGCCACTAAAATGGTGCTGAAAACGGCTAAAAAGAAAGAGAGAACATACAGTGTTCGTGTTCCCGTGTGTTCAGAATAAACGCCACCATTTTCCTATTTTATTTGACGCCAAATGCTGTCTAAACATTTGGCGTCTCTCCATTTGTAACTTGTCACTTCGCTTGATGAGCGCCTGTGTGCTTGTAAGTTGAATCTCTACTCTCTTTCACTTTGATGGCACCCAAGGCAGACAAATGAAAAATTCACCCAAAATTACAGCAAAAACATCAGCTCAACTGCTACAGTACTAATGGGCGATTTAATTAATACCAACTGCTGCTTGAAAAACCAACCTATTCGCTGGTTCAAAGGTCGACAGAGTGACTAGGTGGTCATCAAACTGAGTTGGTTATCTCCTATCTCGTTAGTAGAGCACTCACACACTACCCAAGCAAACAGAGATCTGATCTTAGCTGTGCTTAAATTTTTGTTTTCAGTTCATCTGTCATCAATATTAACATAAACGTCAAATTACGGCAGATAATAAATTGGCGCTGAAAAGCTGTGCTGAGTTGAGCTAAACCTAGCTGATGATGATGATGATGGTGATGGTGATGCGCAGTGCCCGGTGCTATTAGTGTGATGAGAGAGCGGGAGGTAACTGAAGAAAGAAGAGAAGACTTAAGACGAGACAGGTAGCTTCCATTTGTGCAGTTGCAAGTTGAGGATGCGCTCTCACTCTCTTACATCAGCTAGTCTCATCTTTTAGTGCGTGTCCATACAATAATTAATAAGACTGATGACAATATATTCATGATGATGCACTTGTTCAGAGCTGGATTGGGTCTGTGCCAGCCTCTGTCCGTGTGTGTTTGTATGTTTTGACAATTATTTACTTTAGCTGGTGATGAATGAGGATGGGATGAATGTGTGTGTGTGTGCTTGGCTGATCGAGTGGAGGAAACTGAACAACAGCAACAAGAACAGGACAAGAGCGCCGTTCACTAGGACCACTGGTGGCGCAACTGCGGTTTCAATTACACGGCCAAGACACGCATTTAGGCAAAGGCGAACAGTGACGACGGTGGTGAGAGTACTGCTGCTGCTGCTGCTGCTGCTGTTGGTACTACCTGAGAAGAACATTGTGATTGCCTGCTCTGATGACTGATGACAGCTGCTGTGATGTGTGTGTGTATGTGTGTGTGCAATGCATCGCTGATCACAGCAGAGTCAGCCAATCTGGCAGCCATTGGATTCCCATTACATGTCTTCTCCTTCAGTGTCGTTCCCCTGCATCCTCTACTGTCTTGCCAGTCGCCCTGCAAACATTCAACCAGCCACTCGACAACCACTTTTCCTGTATATAGGGCCGATTCGATCGCCCAACGCCATAGCTCTCTGGTGTGTGTGTGTATGGCATGTGATCGAACGTAGTGTGATCGCCAAAGGTTTTCAGCCATCTTCTTACTATTTTACTTTGTATTCTTCTTCTTTTTTGCTTTCAGTAATTGATCACCCTTAATCTGATTAGGTGCTTGGAAACATTGTCTTAATCGCTGCCTCCAATAGTTTTTAGTAGCACTGGTGACTTTCTCCCTCTCTTAGATGCAACTTTGTTTTAGAAACAAACTTCATAAATTAGCATCATCCACTTACAGGCAAATCTCACACTGTCGATAAAAAACGTCTGCACGATTTATCGACAGTTGCGGGCGCCAGCGTCCATTTTGACACAAAACACTTCTTTTGTGTCAACAGACGCTAACGTTTTTGTATAGAAAAAAACGACGCATTGCATTTCATCGTGAGATGGCGCAGTCCGCGTCGACAGTTGCTGGCGTTTCGACAGTGTGAGTTTTGCCTGTACTTAGTGCTTAGTAAGAGTAGAGCTGTTGAGTAAACAATGTGTGAGACTGAAGATAAGAAACAGACACAATAGTCTGTTTTTTGAAGGAAATGTGTGTGTGCGTTCTAACGACACTCGAACTTGTGTTCCTGGAAGCGAAAACAAACGGCAACAAAAGTGGTCAGAGAAGTAACTAGAGTAGCTAAAACGGAGTGCCCACAATTAGACTAATTGAAACCGCCACCACACCACGACTTCAGTCACAGGGGGACAAAAGTGTATTCGCTGGCAAAGATTCGGATGGTCAATTATTCAGGAGGTGGACATCAGAGGCAAAATGGTGCAAATGGTGAATTATTTAGTATTTTTATACTGTCTTTGTAATTAGCCTGTTAGACTGAAAAGAGTGAGTGAGAGGAAGCTGCAATGAGTTTGTAGTGCCATTGGGCGGTTAGTCATTAGGCTAAGCAAATGAGCAAAACTGGTCACAGATTTCAGAAGGAGGAAATTGAACGGCGTTCGATTTCACGCTTCGGTCAAGCTTGCAGCTGAAGACCTCAGAAGTGACCCTCAGAAGGCATCGAAGCGTGTGATCATTCTCATCGATTCTGCTTCTTTCCAAATTTACCCACTTTTAGTTTCATTTAGATAGACCCACAAAGCGACCAAACTAGGATCTGTTTTAATCAAATCGATACGATTAATGTAAGCCTGTCAGAGAAACAGCGTTAGCAGTGCAAAAACTCAAATTGAAATGCAACTGAACAACATAAATTATGAATTCAAACATTTTATATTGCTGCATATATTGGAGGTAAACGATGTGAATTTATTTGAATGCTGCTGTTCAGAATAAAAGGTGTTCGAGTTTTCTGGCCAAAATATAAACGCAAAAAAAGTTGCGTGACCAGGCACCGTTTGTCTACCAAAAACAAACTAAAAAGCTGACAAGAAGAGGAAGCAAATTGTTCTTTGTGGCCCTTTCATCCTTACCGTTGATCCAAGTATTCAGAGTACGATAATCGTTACCGTTTATGATGTTTCCATTATTTGGTCTGAATAAAAACAGAGGCAACAAAAAATTGACAGTGGTGCACGAGGGTCACGAGATCAGCAGCAGCAAGAGTGCTCGATAAGGCCAATTACTCTGGGCACAATTAGTGGCATTCTCGAGCAGGTAGTAAAAGTTGCTGCTGTTGGTGTGCATTGCAACTGCAACCATCATCAGCTTGGTTATCTGTAAAAAGTAATGCAAAATAATGGAGTGATCTATGCAGCGGAAGGGGAACAACACTCGAGTGGAATTCAAATGAACAGCAGTAGTGGAAGTTTTGTGGTCCAATTGAGCTGCTGCTCCTGCGGCTGCAACCGTTGGCTCAATTTGATTCTCATTTAGGCTGGTGCGGCAGCAGCAGCAGCAGCAGCAGTGGCCGGCGTCAGGCATCGCTGATCACGGTCTGAGAGAACACAGTGCTCCAAATGGAACAGTAGTGTGGGGAACAAAATGTCAGTCCTTTGGCCTGCCTGGTGGCGGGTCAGGTGCCGCCAGAAAAGAAAGGCAGCAGCAAATCCCTCGAATGAGCTCTCACAACATCATCAGTAGAATCTCTCTTTAGTGTGATGATGCAGTCGCAGAACGAATCGATCACTTCCATTTCAATTGCCGCCAGTGAATCACCAGAGCCCAATTTGACAGACCTCTCTCTCGTAGAGTGGTGGTGGTAGAGAAAATCGTCGTCTACGTTTTATTGTGCGCTGCTTGAGCGTGAATATAAATCAGAGTTTGGCAAAATACTTCAGAGATTGGAACAATATATTGAACATTGGATTGAGTTGTAGCTGAGGCTTGTTTTTAGCTGTCCACCATCCCCGATTATATCATCAGCGATATGCTTAAGAAGTTTATGTTTTGATCTGAAAAGTAAGATAAACAAAGTGAGACAATTTGAGAACAATTTAATTTTTACAAACAAATCACTAACCTTTTTGTAGCACTTGCGTTTGCACTGCTTCTCACAGACAAAGTCTAGCGTGGAGGTGCCCGCTTCAAGGTACTTTTTACAGCGCAGCTGCTTCCGACACTTGTCCATGCAGGCCATCTCGAAGGCGCCTTCAACGCCTGTCGTCGGCCCAGTGAGCACCAGAAAGAGCACCTGGCAGAGGAGGACCAGGTACACACAAAGCAGTGACAGCAATCCACGACGGTTCGGTCCAAAGAGATGCATCTTCAGACGGAATGAAAAAAACGGTAAAAAGTGAACAGTTCCTGAAGCTTTGCTTCTTCTGTTTCAGTCCAGACAACAACAGAAAGTGGACAGCAGTAAAGTAATGGTGGCGGTAGTTTGTCTTCGAGAAGTAGTACGTCGAGTGTCTTCCTTTCTTTCTGCTCTCTCACTGACTCAGTCCGCACGGCACACTGACACAGCCCTTTGTGAGGACTCGCACTTTTAGTGTACTTCTTCTCTAGTTTAGCTGGCCAGTTTAGTCGCCACTGCCTCATATGCGTCTTCTTCTTCAGCCAAGGATTTTTCCGTGAGTGTGTTTGTGTGAAAGCTGCAGCAAACCAGTCTTCTTCTTCGTCTTCTTCTTCTTAGGCAGGTGAACTGCGGCTGCAGCTGTCGATTTTTCTACTCTAGAGTCACAGAAAACTCGCTGAAGGCAAACGATGAAGGCTTCGTTGCAAGGCCAAACTGTGCTAGTGGTGCAGTGGTGCACTTTTTCAATGTTGCCATTCAGTCGCTACTCCTCCAGATGTGCCTTCAATTCGAAGACGAGGGGGCAAAGTCCAGCCAAAAAAGTTATAAATAACAACAAAAGTTAAGGCGTATTCTCTTTTTATTACATCATTAGTGACTAAGTGCTAAAAGGATGAGAGATGCAGATGAGATGCTGAAGCTTGACTGGATAAAATTGCAGCTCAGGAAAAAAGGTAATTAAATCTGCTGTTGACACAGTTCAAACACCGGAGGCGATCTGCTTCTCGATGCGATCAAGCACCACCCGATTCAGGTAGCTCTGACGTCGCTTGACGTAAAAGTTAAAGACGACGCTAAGGCAGATCATGAAGAACTGGAAAACCCAGAAGAATGAAGTGACAGTATCACAGCTGCGAAATACATCAACACCCGATTGGGCACAGTGAAGGTGCTCATGGTAGCCGGTGTCGAGGCAGGCGGGCAGATGCCGCTCTTTGGCCTTACAGGGAGTGCATCGCATCTTGATGGTGAACGCCTCACGCTGCCAGCACTCCTCTCCGAAAATGCCGCTGCTAATACTGGCATGAAGATCAGACTGATTGTTGAGATGATCATCAGATGAGGGAGGAAGTTTAATGACTGGAGAGTTGTTATTCTTCTTATTCTGTTGTTTTTCCTGTTGTTGCTGCTGTTGTTTGCGGTGGTGCTCCAAATAGGGCGTCGGCTTATCAACGTGGTCAGTGATGGTGTCCTCGAGGATGACGATGATGATGCAGAGGGCGATGAGGACGCCAATGACGATGATCATCCGCCGGGCGTTGAGCAACTCGATCATGATCGTTCAGGAAGTCAACTCCAATTGGATATCGATTGTTGTTGCATGTGGTGATGGTAATGATCATCAGGGTCAAGCATTTCACGTGGATGCAGTATTGAAACGGTGGTCAGGTGTCTTCTTGCCTACTTGGTCATCTGATAGAGGCTCGTGTTTTGTTTACACCATTGCCGCAACGTCACGAGATTTTATTTTATTTTAGACTTTAGAAGAGACCGATGCATCATCTAGTGACGGAGAAGCACACTTCCATTCAAAAAAGTTGAAACTCCATTTCCATTATCGCAAAAACAACAATGATTGCCTGTTGTTCAAAATGCAGTTTACTTTAGTGAGTTTTTGATAGTATTTGAGAAAACTATAAAGTTAGTTAGTGATAATAAAAATATTTTGATAACAAAGTGGTGTTTCGAATCCGTTTATCGTTGAACTAGTTACCCACTTCAACTCGACCTGAGCTTAAAATTGTATAAACCCTTAACTTCTTGGTCAGTGATATTGCAAAAATACTGTAGAAAATCGTCTCAACTACTTAGCAATATACTTCTGAACAATGACTATATTAAACTCAAAAAACAAAAAAATGACTCATAAAACTCTGTTTCGCCTTTGTCAAACAGAGAATATCTCATTCTCTTGCTTTTACTTTCATTCTTTGATCTTTTTTCCGGAAAAAAGAGGATGATGAACTGAGGGTGTGTGGTGTGCATGTAAGCATCAGTGTTCTGTTTGTTCTTGGCAAACAAAAGTACAGTGTTCAGTGTTCATACTAATAGCAAAGTCAGGGAAAGAGAGTAAAGCCAAGTGCAAACTGTACACACTGCGAGCTGACTGAGAAGGACTTAAGGGTCAACTCTCTGCTGTTCTGATGCAGCTGAGCAGCTGCTTCAGTGATCATAAAAGTCGCACCTCTGCTCGATTACGATTAGAAGTGTGTGTGCCAGTGAGAGTGAGCGTCTGTTGCCATGTCAGTCGTGAGCTACTTCACAAAGTTACGACCACCGCCAACGCCGAAACATCGAAACATGGAAAGCGTTGGTGCAATCGAAATCGAAAGCAGTTCAAACCACTGCAAACACATACAAGGCACAGTAGTGCAAATCAAAGACAAGTGCCCTTCTTTGTGAGAGAGCAGAAAAAACCAAAGCGTCATTCAGTAGGCGACCACCACACACTCTCTCCCCTGGTGTCCCCTCACAGTTCTCCTGACGTGCACGCACAGTAGCTCTAATATACCAAAAACATGCACAGGAAATGCTAATCAGTTCAGAGACTGGAGAGAGAAAGCGAAACGCAAGTAGTGTCTCTGTATCGTCTGTACGGATTGCCTTTCAATTCATCGTCGACCATTAGGCAAATCCTGTGTAGCAGTGGGACACTGCAGTTGTACTGCTGCATTTCTGTTGCTGTCCTTCTTTTTCTGCTTTCAACGGCAGTTTCCAGCTCAAATGAAGACATCAGAGAGCTTCAGTTTCATACATAGTTGCTGGCAGTGGCCAGTGCAGTTGGCTTTTCACTTTTGGACGGTGCTGGGAAGTGTAAACACTACCATCGAACCGGAGAGAAGGAGAGAGATGAAGAGACAGCGACTGCAGCTGCTGGCGCTAATTAGGTTTTGTAAACAAAAATGTGAATGATGGTGGGGTCTGGTAGTGCTCGTGGTGGTGGTGGTGGTGGTGGTGGTGGCGAGGGAGGGATGATCAGTGGTAATGGTAGTGATGGCAGTGGTGTCCTTGTCCAGACAGCTACACTGACAACCTTGTCAACAGTGAAAGTGAAACTAAGCGCTGTCACTGCCGGGAAACCGCCGCCTATCATCACTACCCTATTTTAAAATCCGCCATCAACATTTGACAGGCATTCGCTTTATCGCCAAAGATGTCGAATCAGTCCACTGTGTGTCGCCCAGTGTGTGGCCGCAAAAGGCAAATCGAAACCCGACCATTAGTACCACCACCATTAGGCGCGCAGTGCAACGCACCCGCTTCACTGGTCATCACTCGGTCACTGGCAGCATCAGCATCCACACTGCCTGACAGGCTTCCCGAATCCACAATATCCGCGTCTGTGTCCGAGCAGCAGCAGTAGTCAGTGGCAGGCAGGCAGAGTGCACTCACACAACTTAGACACTGCTGACGGGAGAGCGAGGCAGAAGCACTGGCCAGCACTGGCGGATCTCCAGCAGCAGCAGCAGCAGCCCACAAGGAAACCAAACAGAGTGTGTCTGTGAGTCGTCCGTTCATTCACTGAACTGCTCTGATTCACCAGCCAGAAAGAAGAGATGCAGTCGTATTCTGCTGCTAGTAAGAAGGAAGACAGGGATGCGGCCGACGAGAACTCCGTGAGTCGGCGAATAAGGCTGCTGCTGCTTCTGCCGCTGCTGCCACTGTCTCTGTTGCCGTCGCTGGTCACGATCACCACGACGATTCTGTGAGTGAGTGAGTGTGTGTGTGCTTGCGATTCGGTCTCTCACGACTACCACGGCCACTTCCACAACGACCACTACCACCGCGGACGACGGGAGAAGAGCAAATGCCTGCTGAACCTCGGAACCGATGAAGGAGAGAGAGAGAGAGAGAGAGAGAGAGAGAGAGAGAGAGAGAGAGAGAGAGTGAGTGGTGGTCGTCTGCGTGTGGCTCACCATAGCAAAGAGAGAGACCGGACAGCGCCCTACATTCTGTGGCCTGAGTGCACTGTCGCTTCCCTTCAGCTCGATCTAGCAGGCTCCTCGAGCTGCGCTTCGAGCCTAGACCTCCTGCTCACACTCCTCCGCACACACTCGCCAGGCTGAATGAACTTTTCGCGGCGGCGGCTGCAGCATAAGTGAGCAAAGGAAAGCACTGTCTCGGTCTCTCCAACAAGAACACACACTGTCCACAGCCAATTCAGCCAGGCCACAGTGGAGCACTCAGTCTGAACAGACATTTGCTGTTGTGTTGGTGGTGGAAGCGGTATCACCGCACTTCGATCTCACTCCACTGTGCACTTGGCATTCTTCCTCCTTCTCGCCTATTTCGCTCTCTCTCTCCTCCTTGTCTCTCTGTCGCTCTTTGGCTCTTTCTCTTTCTTTTTCTTCATATCCGTTTCAGGAGCAGCAGTGGCCACAGCAGCAGCGGCAGCCGCCAAGCTCGAGCTTCACTTTCAGTCTGCTGGCGCTACTCTGTCTTCCCCAGCGACCAATAATTGTCTGCTCCATCGATCTACTAGAGCCAGTGCTCCTCCATCTCCTGCTGAACGTCTACTCTGCTCCACATCAATCGCCCACCACCAGCACAGCCGAACAGCAGGCAGACGGACACAAAGAATATCGGAGCCCTACTCTCTTTCTCTCTCATCCCGTTCTTCACTATCGAATTGCATTGTCTGTGTACTGTGTCGGCATAACACCACCACCACCATCATTTAGTGTCGCCTAATTAGTGTCTCCCATTGAAGAGCAACTTCCTAATAGCTGATAAATTGTCGCCCTGTGTGTGTTTTATAAAGCTCTGTGTTGGCTGTGTTGCTATCAAGCGGCAGAAGTAGAAGTCAGGCAGCCAACAACAACAGCAGCAGCCGCAGCGGCCGCCGCCTGTCTGTCTGTCTCTTTTGCTCGCGCTCTCTCGTCGTGAGAAGAGCGCTCATTCATTCTCACTTGCTCATCTCGCCAATTCTCGCCAACGTGAATCTCAACACACACGGACACGGACACCACCCTTCGGTTATTACTGCTCTTCTTCCGCCGGCAATATCTGCCCTGTAAACATGTTCCAGGAAGCTGGTGGTCTCCAATGATTGCACTGCATCGTTGACATACACACTCGCACATCATTGCAACAGCTTCACTCAGCAACACAACTTCAAAACACGAGCAATAACACATACTCAACATCGGAATAATGAGGTAAGGATTCACCGGATTGCAATGGAGGAAACGTTGTTGCTTACTTGAACTTTTCCTCTTCTTGCCTAGCAACCCGGAGTCCTCGATTGCCTCGGCGCGAGCATCTGTTATGGTGTATGACGATGCCAACAAGAAGTGGCTGCCAAGCGGTACCTCCAGCGGTCTCTCCCGCGTCCACATATATCAACATATTCAGAATAATACATTCCGAGTAGTGGGCAGAAAGCTACAGGACCATGAGGTAAGAGCTCTCTGTCAGTGTGTGTGTTTGTGTAAGGATTCCCAGACCCGGGAAGACGCCAGCTGCTACCACAACAACAGCTTTTCATTCATTCATTCGCTGTTATTGTTGTCACTGTGCTGCATTGTCACTTATTGGTATTCATTGTGCATTGTATTCATTGCCTCCTTTCATCTCCTACAATTAGGTTGTCATAAACTGTGCTATATTGAAGAATCTCAAATACAACCAGGCGACGCCGATCTTTCACCAGTGGCGCGAAAATCGAACCGTTTTTGGGCTGAACTTCAGCAGCAAAGAGGAGGCCGACGCTTTCGCCCACACGATGATGAAGGTGATCGACCTGCTGAATCAAAACACCTACGGCACTACTAAGTCAATTCAACAACAGCCGCCGCCCCAGCAGAACAGCCAGCAGCCAGTGTACGGTCACATCGGTCCGCCGGAGGAGTACGGCGAGATTGGCAGACAACAACAGCAGAATGGCTGGAATGGCAATCCCAATGGTGGCGTGAACAACCAAATGCAACCACACAATAACCATATCAACGGATTGGTCGATCCACAACAACAACAGCAACAACAACAGAACGGGGGCGGACCACCACCGATGCACATGCAGGCAAACTCCCACAACCCGCAAATGCAGCAGCCTCCACCGCAGATGCTGCCGCAGATGATAGCGCCCGAGGTAGTGCAACACCACCAACAGCTTCAGCAGCAACAACAGCAGCAAAATATGCAGCAACTGACTCAGCACATGACCAATGTGACGCTCAGTCAGGCGATGCTGCAGACACAGGCGACCTACATGAGCACCGGTAACATGATGAACATGCACCGAAACTCGGTCTCCAATGTCAACAACAGTCAGCAACAGCAGCAGCAGCAAATTCAACAGCCTGCCGGTAACATTCCACCGCCACCACCGCCGCCCCCGCCAATGCCCACCAACAATGGACAGCCGATGATGGCGCCGAACATGGTCCCCAACAATGGTATGATGAATGGAGGAGTGGCGCCGGCAGGTCCAACGGGAGCACCGCCTCCTCCGCCACCTCCTCCTCCACCAGGATTGCTTAACGGTAGTGGTGGCAATGGGGGTGGTGGTGGTGGGCCACCTCGAATGGTGAGCAATGGTGGCGGACAGGCGAGCAACATACCTCCGGCGCCACCAATGCCGACCATGCCATTGGGCGGCAACAGCGGCGGCCCGTCAAACCTGGCCGCCGCCATTGCCAATGCCAAGCTGAAGAGGACCGCATCGGGCAAGGTGGATGACAATGACAGTCTCAGCTCAAACTCCTCTTCGGGTCGAACGAGCAACACGACGACGGCCGCACCGGGCAATCTCATGGACGAGATGGCCAAGACGCTCGCCCGTCGACGAGCCCAGGCGGAGAGCAACCAGCAGAATGATGGCGACTCGGGCAATGCCGGTGGGAACATCGGTGGGGCTCGTAACTTTAACGGCATCAAATCGGAGAAGCAGTCCTCCACTTCTCTGGTCAACGGGTGCAGTCCCTCAAAGGATGAGTCCAATAGTCACCACAGGTACAAGTCAGGTTAGCAGATTTATTATTCTCTAACACTTTTTTCTACCCGTCTAGAAAAAACGGCCCTTCTGACGAGTCAAAATTCAACGGCCTGTGCGAGGCTGACATGGACAGATTGAAGCAGGAAATCATGACCGACATCAGAAAGGAGCTGCAGAAGCTGAAACTCGACATTATTGAAGGTCAGTTGATTGCCACACACAGCTGGTAGCATTTCCGTTTCACTCGCCATTTTAACAATTAATATCAATTTTGTGTTTTCCCTTTGTTCTACCGCACACAGCTGTGAAAGTTGAACTCAACCGACGATAAATTGTGGAAGCGTTGCTTCAACAGTTGCCCTACTTTCGTTTCTTCTTTCACCACCACTAATCGGTTCTCACAAGTATCTCCAATTGTGCTACTTCTTGTGCGAGGCGACCACTTTAGTCTCCATTTCATTCATCTGCGTATTTTTGTGCGTGTGCGTGTGTGTACCCAAATCTGTAGTAGCCTCTAAAGACTCACTCTCAACAAAACGAACACAGAAAGCGAAATGCCACCTTTCATAGAAGGACATTTCCGCTATTACGCATTCTGAAAAGTATTACTAGATTCAAATTGATTCTGACAAAACTAAAGTGCCACTCTACACTCAAACTTAGCCATTTGAGAGAGCAAAGTGGCAACCTACAACAGAGACTTTTAATATCACAACATTGTTTCCCACACACACACAAACACTGACAACTGTGAACTCCCAAAGACTTGGACAGCGGTTGACCTCTCTCCCTTTCTCCTCAAATTTTATGTCAAACTCTAACTCTGATTTACTACTGATTGCGTTCTCGTTTGATTGTTTTCCTTTCCTTTCATTTTCCGCCGTGATATCTTTTATTATTACCGCTACTTTTTTCTGTTTTTTTGCAAAGGGCGGCAATTTGGTGCTCGACCGACCTGCTGCTCGATAGCGAAACGATACCGATTTGCTACCTAATTTTGGACCCTCTTTCTCTCACAAAACTTGTATTATTGCCTGTATTATTTATTTGTACGTTTCCTTTTGTATCTTGTATTTTTCTACCCGCCACTCACACACACACTTATTATTTATTTATGACCGCCACTCTCTCACAGGCTACCGCTGAATCGAGGAGTCACAAACAGACAAACAGCCCCAACCATACAAATTGTGTACATAAGTTCAAAGCTCCCTCTCTCACTCTCTTTCTTTCTCCATTGCTGGAACTGTGCTTTCTATTTCTCTCTCTCACTCTTTCTGTGTATCATTGTACCTTTGTCCCACTACCTTCCTCTCTCACCGAACGAACGAACGGACGACCACACCGACTATTTGCTCAGATCACCACCAGCCAACCGACAAACAGAGTTGCTGTGTGTGAGTGTGCGCGCTTGTGAACACTCTCTGCCCCCGAGTTTGAAGCCCATTACCAATACGGCCAATGACCAGTGACCACCGCCTCCCTCTTTCTCTTTCTCTCCCTCACCAGTCACCAAACTGACCAAATTACGACTGTGCACCGAAGGCTATTTATTTATTTATCAAGCACATCCATTTCCGCTCTCTCTCTCTCTCTCTCTCCACTTTTCTGACCGAAATGGCTCTGTCACCACATGCTTCATTTTGCTCTCTTTGCGTCATTTCTTCTTTTCAAATTATTTGCCGATTTTATTGTCACAACCATTTTTCATTTGTGTACCAGCTGACTCGGTTCAACTAACGAATTATAATAAATAAACTCTCTTATGCATTCGCTCACTGAATAAGTGACAGTACCTTTTAAGCAGTGTGGAACCTTTTATGTATTGTTACAATATTGCTAAGTACAGAGTTGCCGATGATGAGAACATGGGGGAGTGTTATCACTACACTAGCCTAAATAGTCCTCGAGCAGATTCTCTCTGATCGGTATGAGGCTGCTAAGGTAGCGAAAGACGGGTATCAGAAGAAAGTAGAAGGAAAAGTGGTGCAGCAGTCCAGTGAGGGCCACCAGGGCGGTTGCCTTGAAGCGATTGAGAAAGAGGTGCCCCTTGACGTGAGCCAGCTGCACCAATGAGAGGTTCGTAAAGAGCCAGATCAGCTGGTCAACGATGTACTTTAGCGCACCGGCGTACAGGTACGAGGGAATGATGAAGAGCTTCCCGTATGAGCAGATGATGATGCACAGACAAAAGTCGACCAGAGGAACGGACGCTGCTGCCGATATCGAAGGACTTTGCGGAGCTGATGCTGCTGTTGCTGCGGCATGCGTTGCTGAGCCTCTGTTGCTGCTTTTGCCGCTGAACAGCTGAAGCGAAGGTAGCAGTCGGCCGAAAAGCTGAAAGAGGGCATAGAAAATGACATAGAAGAGGGCGTTCTCGATGATGACGCAGAGGAAGATGAGGTAGAAACTGACCTCCAGCTGAAAGTACGTTTTTGAGGAGACTGAGTGCTGTCTACTGGCCGCTGAAGGGTCACTCGCCGCTTGAGGGTGATCAGAGGCAGAGACGACGCCATTCAGCGTCGTCCACCGCTGAAACGCCTCACACAGGCCAATGATGACGGCCATCTTGAGGGCGTTCTTATTGCTGATTGTGCAGTTGAGCAGAATGTGCCGGTAGAAGCTTTGCTTCATTAGAATGGCATCGAGGAAGAGAATGTTAAAGTCGAGCTGGACGTACTCGTCCACGGGCTTCTTGCAGCGTTCACACTCCGTCAGCTTGTGCGTCATTCCGCTCTTGTTCTGCGCCGAGGAGAGCAGGCTGGAGCTGGTGCCCGCCGTCGAGGGCGACCGAGAATGGTAAGTGACACTGTTGCCGTACATCTTGAAGACGCTGGCATTGTTGGGAAAACCGCAGTTGACGCACACGTAGGGACCTTTAGATGATAGGAGAAACATTGTAAAGTAGTAGGCGGTGATGGGGATGATGATGATTTGATTAAGGCAACAAGGGAGGTTAAGAGCTGTTTTCTGAATGACTAAGAACTAATTTATTGAGGCGAATGACTAGGTGTTTTGATTAATCCTCATTTCTGCCCAGCATTGACATGATGCGGTACTTGAGGCGATTCTTCCAGCCAATCTCGTAAAGGTAGTTGGACGCCTCGATGAACTCTGTTGATGTGGCACGGTTCAGGTGTTCCAGTGTCAGTCCCGTAGCGGGCACGTAACTATCGGCCACACTTGAGTACAGCTTTTTGTTGACGTTACCGGTGAGGCGCTCCAGATGTTCTATTTCACTCGTCAAAGAAGAGAGCTGGTCACTGTTGGCTTCCACCTGGGTCAGTTCGCCCTTGGGGAAGAGAACGCCGATGCGAGCTCGAATGTGCACGCTGAGATCTCGCCCCTCCTTACTCGGCTCTAGAGGCCATCGGGTGATCACCTCCAGGTATCGCTTGTAGAGAGATCGAGCGGACGATGCCATCAACAATGCCAAATACAACTGGTTGAGATGCTGTGTGGCTGGTAGCGATGGGAGACGAGACGATGATACGGCAACTATTACGCCCGAAGAAACAATAACAAACTTGTCTTTGTAGAAGTTATTGTTGCTGAAGAAGCTTAATAATGTTGAAACTCTTGATATCTTTTGGTGGCAAGAATCCTGGAATTGAACAAATTCAGTAAATTCAGTTTCTGGACAGAGATAACGCAATGTTTTTACCTTTTTACCAAAACAGCTGATATTTTGCAATTTTTTTGCAGCGTGTTCAGATGCCGCTCACATAGAGCGTGCGGCAATGTCGAAAAACCGATTTTTCGTGTCCGCTGTCGAAACGCAGCAAGGGGTAATCTTTCATCTCCGTTGAAGATGGCCTGCTCCAGTATGATTGAAATGGGACTGATTATTTTTTGTCCTTCTTTTGTCATCAACTTTTTTGCAAACTTTGCTGGTAAGCGCTGCCGCACGAATTGTCAATCTACTAGAATTTTAATCTTTCTATTGCCAACTATTTTGTTGCTCTGATCTATTTTCGTACCACCTTTTGTTTATCACGGCTGATGTTTTTTTTCAGCCACTGATGAATATTGGTGAACTGCATTTTTACCGCAAAATAGAAGCCTTCAAATTATGCCACTATTTGAGTAGTAGGTTGTATGCAGAAGCAAGTGGTCATACTAGTGTTAGTTTGCAAATGCACTCCTCAATTCACGACCTCGGTGCACTATGGTGGCGTAATCAAGAAGACAATCGCCATTGTCTGCTGCCAGCACCATTGATGCCCTCTTTGGCAATCACCAGCAAACACACAGACAGACAGGTAAACACACTGACTCCTGAGCGAATTCGATTCTGTCGGACGTTTTTTAGGTAAGAGGCAGTGATGAATTTATAATTAATTAGGAAAAGGAGAAGAGGACTTTTTCTGTTTCTTGTGAGAAGCAAGAAAAGCCAACGTTACGCACCACTGATTGGCACTAATGTTCAGCAGGACGGTACCTTCTTCTTCACCTTCTTCATCATCTTCTTCTTCTTCTTCATTCACAGGTCGCTTCCGAAGAAGCCACTAAAAGTTGACGGTGTGTGAACGAGCAGCAGAAGAAGCAGCTACTGCTCTTTCGGCGAAGAGATAGTCAAGCTCGGTAGTGGTAGTAGCAGTCGAGTTACCGTTGACGATCATCAACAACAACAACAACCCAACGTGCAGTCAACCTACAAGAAGAAGAAGGTGTTTGTGTCGGCGAAAAAAGCTGCTGCCACCGCCGAGGAACGGCCTTCCCTGAAGGTAGCCCGAGCGGCGAATCAACGGACGATGCGCTCAATGCTGAGGGAAGGGGATACCTCTACCTACCAACCTACCTACTCGAGCAGATGAAATGTGTGGAAACTCAGTCACTGGCCCGAGTGGCAAAGAGAGAGAGACACTTGGAGATAGAGACGCGCAGACAGACAGACACAAACTGAAAGACACTTGACTTATACGTTTGCTTGCCTGGTGGTCGTCCTCGTCGCCGGTCGCTGAAGAAGAAGAGGACGCTCTCAATACCACTCATTATTACATCTCTTTCGTCAGTGGCCACACAGGGGCCGGTGATCACTGCCGCAGTCAATTGCCGCCTCTACTGACTCACTTACCTGTAGCACCACTTTGGCGTGAAGAACCACCACCGAGAGTTCTCTCCTTTTCCTTTGCATCTAAATCGAATTGCGACTGAAAACAGAAAGATCTCCGTGTGTGTTCTGCTCGTGTTGAAGAAGCTGAAGCGCAGAGCTGCTGCTGCAGCTCGTGCAGTGCCGAAGGAGACTAGAGAAATCAAAAGTGAAGCCAACTTGTGACTCGCAGTGTTGCGACATTCTTCCCAGTCGTCATCCTCATCGAAGTCGTCCTCGTCCTCCTGATCATCGATCCGTGCCTGAACTAATTGGCCCAGTGGCGACAACACAGTTCGCCTTCCCCCTCTTGTCTCCACCACCATTGACGGCTCATCGTTAGTGATTGCCAATTGCCAGTGCTTTTTGCTTTCAACTGCCACTGGACAGACACTACACTCTCTTCACTCATCACCTGCGCCAATTGTTCCTGCTTTTCCATCGCCTTCGGAGAATAGGCCAATAAAGTCAAATAAGTGAACGACAAGGTAAGTTCTATACCTGTTCTACTTGCCTTCATGCCTGCCTCTGTTGCTGTACGAGATGCTCGCTCAATTTGACAGCAAAGGGCTGTCAGATCAGCTCAGTTTTTTGTGCTCCTCCAGACTGTTGCTGATGTGCTGCCTGTTGTTGTTGTTGTGACTGTCTGCTTTAGAAACTCGAACTCAGTCTCTAAATTGGCTCAATCGATTAGCTCTTCAGGTGGCTTTAATTGTTGCACTCGGCTGAAGCTGAAGAAACGAGAGCCGCTGCAGCTGACAGATGTGCAGCGTGCGCTAATGCGAGTGATAGGCGTAGTGACGTACTGTACCTGATTCAGTGAGCTGTAAGAGTGAACACATTTTGCCCGACGAGACGATGAACCACATTTTGTTCTTCTTCTTCCCCTTCAGTGCCTTTTCCTTCCCCTCAGTTGATGTTGATGTTGATGTTCCTGTTGTTGCTGTCGCTGTGATGTTGCCAGTTTTGCTGTCCGTCTGTCACACACGCCAGCCAAAGCGCAAGCTGGTGGAAGATGCACAGCTTGAGCACATGTTCGTTTTTCGGAAGACATGAGCACTTGTCGGCTTTGCATATTTTAATTGTGTCCATCTTCCTGCACTGGCAATGTTCTTCGCTTACTCCTTGCCAGAGTCACGCACCGGCACAACACACCACCAACACTCTTTGGCTGTCCTGTGGCGCGGTGCAGTCCCAGTCAATGAGAGTGACTGCAAAACTGACAAACACACCATCTGAAGAGTGCACTCGCAAGATGGCTGACAGCAGTTCGAGCAGGTAGCAGCAACGAACCGATTTACAATGCACTGTCTCTAATGGTCCAATTAGGGTTGCTTCCGAGTCGCACTTCAATGGCTGCTGCTGTTGCTGCTAATCGGATCACTTACTCAATTCGGCTGCACCTTTTTCTTGCCAATTGTCCTGCCACTGTTGCGGTGGCTGCTGAAAATTTATATATTTGTATCGCTTATATTCACCTCGGGTGGAGATTTCAATTCTCTGATTCTCATGGTGATGCTATTCTCTATTGTGCACTGGCTTACTAACACTTTGGACGTCCATCTCTTTGCCTGCTCATATATTCATGTTCATTCATTATGGCCTTTGCCAGGCAGCGTCAATCACAGTGATCGCAGGAGCACTGCGTTTGAGTGTTTGGTCCTTGCCGCCCGAGAGGACGAGCACAGATGCCTGGCAAGACGCCGTTGCCACTGCCACCACTGTCGAGGCATCATGATCTATTATCAAGTGTGCTCTCCTCAGCAGTGCTATCACTGATACGACCATCGTCTATTACCATGTGCCAATTAGCTGCTGCTGCTGCTCTCGATATGCCTTATGATTTATGAACAGTAGCTGCAACTGATCTCCTTCTCTCAGCTTCTCCCTCTCTTTTGCACCCGAGGTCAGGGCTGATTGTCGAGCATTAATGGCAGCCATCTAACTGGCCACAGCTAACTGCCGCTGATCTGGTGCCACAACCGCAACACATAAAACCCCTGCAGCCCCATCACTTGAGCTTGTGTTTGTGTGTTTGGGGCTAACCTGTGCTCCAAGTGGCAATTCGATTTCCACTTTTTGGCTCTTTACAGGCTCCATCAAGGCTTCTGCACTTTGCACTGGAGCGCGAATCGCAACACGTCACAGTGGCTTTCTCTGTAATTAAACGATTCGAGCAGTTTGGCCTCCACCTTCCTCTACCTTCCCTCTCATCTTTTGCTACCACCACCAAAATCATCTCTTTCATTTGGTGTGTGCCTCAAATCATCTATCGCCTATTATCGCGACCGCTGCTGTTGTTGTTGGAAGTCAGCTTGTAACGCTCGTATGCTCTCTCTCCCCAATTTGGAGCACTCCTCTCCTCACTACCACTCTGCTTGGAGCATGCAGTGTCGAAAACAATTGCTACTGCGGCGCCAATTCTGATGTGATGCCTGGCGCCGTTGCAATGCAAATAATGGTAAACTGCCTACAAACTGGCAAAGACTGCACCTACTGCCTGCCTGCATTTTTGCCAGCCAACTTCTTCAGTGATGATGGCCACTGGCCAATTGGCCACTGATTTAACCACACTAAGAAGTAGTAGCAGGTGACATTGCAGCAGTGGAGCATCGCCAGTGGCGAGTAACAACATTCACTGGCGCACAGTACTAGGCCATCGATTACCTCGCCTGCCACTTAATAGGCAACCGTTTTCTACTTCATTGCCAGCTACTTCTTTCCTTCCTTCCTTCTTTCTTTTTTCTTTCTTTTCGCCTCTTCGATTCTCCTAATCGGTGTGTGTGAGCGAGTGTGTTTGCATATCGATTCACTGTAATGGGTAATGACAGTTCTAACAGTGCTGAACATCTGCCTCTGTCGTTGATGTTGAGCAGCGGAAATGGCCTTTGCTGCTGTCGCTTCTGTAAGTGTAAGTGCTGCAGTCACAGGCAGATGCACACTTTGCTCGATGGTGGTGGCACGTGCTTGGCATCTCCATCAAGCCTGCTGATAACCAGAGCCACAGTGTGTCCACTTGCTTCTGTGTTTCTCTTTTCTCTTCTTGATGTCTGCCCTTTGTCCTCTTTATCTTTGTCCACCCCGACAGACTGCTAATGAGCACTTCTCAGGGAAAAGTGCTCATCTCGTTCTCCTGTGTTGAATAATCTCAGCGATCATCAATTGTACCCTGCTGCCACTGTGTGTGTGTGCGTGCAACAAGTGACACCTCCGTTGGAAACGAGCCAACGATTACTACGTTGCCGTTGGGTCACACACACACACCAACTGTTGTCGACTGACGGTCCACAGTCTCGTGGCCATTACTGCGACCACTGCTAATCCGAGCTCGTCCCTCTCACTTCCTCAATTCTCAACTTTTCTTCTTTCCTTATTTTGTTCTTCCCTACGTCCGATCTGTATTGCGTGTGTGTGTCCAGATCACACCACCGCCACCACTCGATTGCTTTCGGATGTTTGGCTTTGGTGGTGCAGTGCAGTTCAGGTGAACACTAAGTTTCTTTCCGTTTTTGTTGCTCTTTTTATGGGAAAATGTGTGTGTGTGTTTTGAGTTGTAAAGTAAAAAATAGAGTGTGATGCGTTTTCACTGAGGTGATTTGTTGTGGATGTTATTGTTGTTTCTGCTGCTGCTGCTGTTGTTGTTTCGACGATGATGAGGCTGATGCCTGTAGTGATGGTGGTGGTGGTGGTGGTGCCCTGAGCTAGCTGTCGTGGTTCTATGAGTAGTGTCTTTGAGATAAGCATCTCCGAGAGTGTGCTGGTGTTATCAAGTGGAGCAATTCTTCTTTGTTTGCAAGAAAACGCACTCACTTCTTATGGCGTGCTTCATAGCCTCTCTCTCCCCTCTCTTTCTGATGATGGCATCAGTTTTCGTTTCGTTTTGTCTCTCATTGACATTAACCTTTGCTGATGGTGTCGTGTGCTGGCTGGCCTGCTGCCGCCACCGCCGGCGTTGATTGACGGCGGTGCCGATGACGGTCGAATGACAAGCAAATTGCCCCCAGAGCACGATGACCGATGTCCACCGCCTGCTCTCCGTCTGTGCTCTACTGCTTATACCTTCTCTTCTCTTCTCTTCTATTATACTTTATATCTGTGTCAGTGGCCACTTCTGCTTCTTCTTCTTCTCTTTGCCATTGTGATCTGGGGCTCCGCTTTTGGCTTGATGACAGCCCCTCTCGATGCCATCGACACTGTTTGCTCTCCCTCTCTCTTTCTCTTTCTCTCTCCGAACCGAAGATGGTCTTCAGAAGACACTACAGTTTTGCCTTCTTGTTGACAGGCCAACAGGGAGGGCAGTGGATACTTTTGTCTATTCCCATTGTCTCTATTACTTAATCTGATCGATTGAACTGTGGATTAATGCTGCTACTGCTCCAGCTAGATTCAATTGAAATTGTTGCTGCTGCTGCTCTACTGCGATACGCTCCTTGAATTCGACACTTTCCTCGCCTGCCGCCGTCTCAGGCTCAAGCGATGCGAAATTGTTGTGCTTGGTTCGTTTTTATCGTTTTCCATTGACATTAGCGTCATCAGGTCGGTCATCAAGTGGGAGAATGTCTCTGTCTCTCTGAATCAGTGCTCATCTGCACTTGACCATGTCAGCAAATGCCAGGCATTCTCTTGCTCGCTCGCTGTGATAGCACAAGTTTTGCAGTGTGCGGCGATGCGTATCTCTGTGAACCAGTGAATGGTGTGCCCACAACGTCAGCTCTAAGTTCACAGTCACAATCAGTCACTCCCCCTCCTCTGAGCAGTTCAGACGGATACTGCTCTGCTGCTGCTGTTCACTCACTTATCGATTGATCGGTTTGTATGCCTGATGCCTGATGTGTGTGCGTTTATTTGTTTAGAGTCAATGTACATAGAAACGCACACTTTCTTTTACAGGTGAGCTGGCACTCACTTCGCACAACACAGCTGCCTGTCTTGTGTCATCCGAAGCATCCAGCACACATGTGCTCACACTGCCACCTTCTTTGTTCCTCATCACCACCAGTCAGTCAGTCAGACAGTCTCCTCTTTCCGTCTTCTTTTAATTGAAATCGATGGTTAGTGTGACTGCTCTTGGCTGCTGATGTTGATGCTGCTGACGCCTGCATTCGTAATCGATTAGCGGCAAACAATGGTCGTTCAGTGTGTTCAGTGCTCTCAGTAGTAGGGCATAGTAGTGGGCAATGCGGAGGTGTTATCCAGCAGTCCGCATCACTCATTCGGTGCCGATTCACTCATTCTCATTCTGTCCATTATCGATAGTCAGCGAGAGGCAGAGGAACAAGAGCAATAATTATTAATACCAAGGCGCGCGAGCGTGTTCATTGTGTGCTGGTGACCGTCTTCATTCTTTCCGACTTGCTTGCTCAGCTGTGGTTGTGGTCGCCTTTCGATTGAAAAATTAGCAGAAGATGCTCTGCACTGAGAAACGGGTGTAGTGATGGTGCTGGTGCAGTTGGTTATTAATCTCAATCAATCACGATGGGGCTGCGGCCGGGCGCATCTCAATGCTCTCAATGCCTAATTGCCTTTGTCTCCTCTTGCTGCTGCGGCTGCAGTCTCTATGACATCATTAGACTTGAATCAATTTGTTCTGAGTGCTTTCTAATTGATTAGCTTCACGGTGTGCAAGATAGCGGCGCCCACTGTGGTTGCTGCCTCGACGGCAGCAGCAGCAGCTTCAGCGACGGCGGATGCGGCGACTCAATTGAGCACAAAGTGCGTCGCTTCAGTGCAACAGACAGCAGCTTCGGTGCCGCCGCCGCCGTTGTCTGTCACTCACATTCACATTTGCATTGTCTTCGGTGTGCTCTTGTGGTGATGCTACAATTCTGCTGCTGTTCAGCACGTCGCAGATGAGGTGGTCAGTAGACACCGCAGAGGAAAAGGAGAGAGAGAGCAGTACCAGCATCAGCATGAGCACCACTTGCTGCGGTTCAATTCAATCACTGCCATTCTCAGAGAGTGTGTTTGCCCGACTCATCCTCGATTGATGGTCGTCGAAATGACCGAACTGGACTGCACTGGTCAACCTCAAAGGGCGCCAGAAGGAGACGCGGATGCCGTTGTCCCGTCAGTGTGCGTATTTGTACCAATTCAATTAGAGCGCTTTTAATTGGGCGATGCTCTCCTTGTGGCGGTGACTGCAGTGGCAGTAGCAATGGCTGACCTCATCGTCGATTGGGCTAACCCTTATTTGTTGGCGGTTTAGCGGCATATCTGGGCGCCAATGAGCAATGCTGTAGACCTGCTTGTCTTCCTCCTCTCACTCGATCAGCTGTTGCATTCTTTGGTGCTACTTGATTGCTTTCTGATAGGCGACTGCCACTTCTCTGCTCACTCCAATGATGACTTTGACTACGGCGACCCTGCATCGACGACCAGCATCATCTCCAGAAAGAGCACCATCAGCACCAGCAGCAGCAGCACCACCACCACCACCGATCTGTCTTGCTAATGAACTAGCGAAAAAAATGACCACCACCACCACAACAGACATTGTAATGAGCTGAGTGTGTGAGTTGGCCAGAGAAAGAGCAATTACCAATTCGAGTGACGGCACACACATTGTGGCGGTCGATGTAGGCAGACGCCGCTGCCGTCGCGGATTGAATTAATCCAAACAAATTAATTTGCCCTCTAATGCAGCGCTGTTGGCAGCAAGCAGGCCCGACGAACAGTCAGTCGGCTCCTCGAGGAACTCTACTACTACTGCTCACTCCACTGCTCCTAATCCCACACTCAGGTCTTAGCACTCCAGAGAGCTTAGCACTGAGAGAGCTTCCCCAAAGAGACTTGTTAGCCTGGGTGTAGTTTTGCTCTACTTTTTGAACAGAAGATGAAGAAGAAGAAAAGGAACGCAGTTTGAGCAACGGCAGCAGCAGCAGCAGCAGCAGCACGTTTCCGCTTTGAGGAGTGTCCGAAGTGCACTGAAGATTTTTGCTTTTGTCGAAGGTGAGATGAAGTGGAAGCCGATGAAACCAACTTCGCCACCTGATGATTGCAATCACTCTACTTCAGATGTGAATCATTCAGTTATTTGGGCATTTTTCTCTGCTTTTTTCTCTTTCTCTCTTTTCTTTCTGTCTTCTTTTAGCAAATAACTGTTTCATTTGGCAGAATGTCTGCTGCCGTCTGTCATGAGTGCTAGCACTGCCACCATCACCACCACCTTACTAACAACACTTTCTGATCATCATCACCATCTTTGAAATTTCTTTTTGCTCTGCTTTTCACTTTGAAATTTAACTCTTCGTCGGTGAGGCATCGGCGTCTTGATCAGTGTCGATTGACGAGGCCATAAATCTGCTCACTAACTGCGGCAATCCATTAGCGGGTTATCACGTGCACTGGACTGCGGAGAGAGAGTTAAGAGTTGAGAACTTCTTCTTCAGTCAGTTACTCTCTTCTTTGTACGGCAGATCACATAGACATGCTAATCAAGTTAGTGAACTCTTGCTGCCACTGGTTGCACTGTATCGCCCCCAATCGCAGCATCTTCTTGTCGGGTTTTATTATCTCGAAGCTTGTTGCTCCTTCTCTTTCTCCATCTCAGAGCATTGCTGCTGTTGCTGCTGTTGATCTACCGGCGAATGATGATGGCTGTCTAATGTCGGTGATTGCCGTTGCCGCTGTTGCTGCAACAAGTGGGCAACTTTCCGATCTGAGCAGCAACAGCAGCAGCACATCTCGGTGGATCTAATCGGCAATTGTCTGTGATAAATGCCTTTCTAATATGTTATTACGCGGCCATTACATTACGGTCTCGATCGATATCGGCGATGGCAGCAGCTTTTCCTCCTCATTCTGCTTGTTCACTTGCGTTTGGGAATGTGATGTGAGCTCGGTGTGCTCGGTGTGCCCCCTTCTTGCTGCCTTCTTTGCCGCTGCTTACCGTTTTTCTCCTTTCTACCTTTCTACTCTGGCTAACGTTATTACGGTGCCCACATTGTTTTAAACTGCGCTGCATGCGGCTAAAAATATGCCCTCCGATCGCTGGCCAATTGAGTTAGTCGACTACACAGTCGATGTTACATATTTATGCAGCATCTTCTGACTCTTCTTCAGCATTCAATCCAGAGTGGTTAATATAATGCAGCGCCGACCAATACCGATAGTACACACACAAACACACCATACTTGTAGTGGTCATCATAATCGAGTACACTCGGCGGTGTTAGTGGCTGCGAACATTGTCAAGTGATCGTCCGTTGATTGGCGCCAGGCAGGCAGGCGAACAGGCGGGCAAGCTGGCTGTCTCCCTGAACGGCAGTGCAAACGGTCAGTGCGACCCGGGGGCGACGTTGTTCCGAGTTTCATTTCATTTCAGATCTTGAGATGTGTCGGCGATGATCGATGTCTGCCAGCATCAGCGTCAGGCGCCTGTCGCTTCAGCTGCCTATGCCCATTGGCGACACATTCATCGGAAAGGCGTTTGACGGAAGATAAGAAGAGCAGAAGTGTGGCTGGCACACTTGCCCTTCTCGCCTGCGCATTTTCTTCATTTCTGATTTTGCCTGTATTATTTGATCGTAACCACCTGTTGCCGAATACTATTGCTATAAAGGTTGTGACTGTTCCAGGAGAGCCTTTTTGATTGACCATCTTCTATTTTCTGCTTTTGTTGTTGTTGTTGTTGTTGTTGTGAGCAAAGGCACAAATGACATAGCTAGTAAATGAGGGCGGTGAACTATTAGTGAATTAGTCGCTCGTGACTGCTTGATTAGAGCAGCGAACAAGAGCAGTGAGCAGTGAGCACGAGCAGCTAACTAACAGAGATGTTACCATAGTTGTAGTACTAGGCACTTACCTGTCCGTTCGTCTGTCTATCTGGCGGTTTGGCCTCAGGCTCAGAGCCTGCCAAGACACTGAAGAAGAAGAGCTGCTGCCCGGGCCGCCTGGCTTCGCTTGTACCTGTGTGGTCTCTCCCTCTCACTCAAGGCGGACATCTTTGGCCATAGTGGAGAGTGGTCGTTTCCCTGCTCTGTTTCTTCTTCTTCTTCTTCTTCTTTTTCTTCATTTGCTGGCGATTAGTGAAAGCCGACTGTTGATGTCTGTGCCATTATACGGTCAGTCTATCATTTCACTGCGATATTTGGCGTTTTCATCTTTTTGTCGGTGTGATGCCAATTCGACTCGGGGTTTACTTGCGGGTAGGATTGGGCTAGGTTATTAGGTTGACGGGCACCACTGTCCTGTCTTTGGGCAAGGAGAAGACTTACAAGAGATTGGCTGCCACCCGGCTGCAGGCATAGACAGGCACATCGGCCAAACTGAAAGTGATATCGACGCTGATTGACTTCTCTGTCCGTCACTGCTTCTTCACATCACATGCTAATTTGCTGCCTTGCCACGAACTGTGTATGATGTTGCGGCTGCTGTAAAGTGAATGCTACAAGTCAATGGACAACAATCCGAGAGACATCAGCGAGGCCCACGAGGCTGCTGTTGTTGCTGTTGTTGCCATCAGCGAATGTGTATGCATTCCACCGTTTTGTCGGAGATGCCATCATCATCATCAGCATCATCATCAGCCTCAGCACTGTTGCTGCATCGGCGGCAGGTCTAATTGTTCGAAAGGTGTATTCTACCTGCACTACAGCATTGCCGCATGCGAACTGCGGCTCAACTTAGCTCTTCAAGCCGCCAATAGATTTGGGCTACGAGATAATGCAGTGCAGGCAAAAGGAGAGCAGTGGCTGACTGACTGAGTGACTGAGTGAGTGAGAGAGATGAGGCAAGTCAGTTGACACAGACAGACACCGCATCTTTTGTTTGCCAGCAGAGTGTACCGCAGCATTTTTCCCGCAGCTCAGTTCAGTTCAGTTCAGTTCAGCTTTGCTCTGTTCTGCTCTAGAAGGCGCGGCCCGCGTGTGCCTGTCTGTCGATGTCAATATCTGTCGACGATCGAGGTGATCGCAGTTGATGGTGTAGTCGCAAGTCTCTTGCAGAGAGAGATCATTGGTGTCATGAGGACATCAGTGGTAGACACGAGCACCAGTGGTAATGTGATGTGTGTGTGTGTTTTTCTTGACAGTCCACCACCACCCTTCAGTATTGAAGTAGTAGTAGTGAGATATCTGCTCCACTAATTTGTCTGTCTGTGAGGCTAATGACACGAGAGTGTAGGAAAAGCTGAAGAGAAAGAAGGAGAAGAAAGAGAATGAGAAGAAGAAGAAGAATCAGATCGGTCTTTTCGGTATAATCTCCTAATGGTGATGGTGGCGGTGGTGGTGCGAGAGTGGCAGAGGGCCACCCGTCACCGTCACTGCCAAAGTGTAATTGAATTGCCAGTGCAGTGACAGAGCAGTGGAAGAGGATGAGATGAAGATGGTCGGAGTGTTCTAGGTTGGAGAAGGGCACCAGTTGGCCGGTGGACGGATTCACCGTGCTATATCTCTCTCACTCATTACACGGACGAGCTTTTGTGTGACTGACTTTTGTCTGCCTGGCACGCCAAATTGCGCTTTGCCAAATTGCGATCATTACGTGCACTCGGTGGCGCGCGATATGATTTCATTCCGGTGCTGAACTTGGAGTAAATCTTTTTCCAGTGCGAACAACAGTCCTACTTCGACTACCTTTGCTCATCATCATCATCATCAGCATTGACTCTGATCATCACCATCATCGATTCAGGGCACTGACATTGCTAAAGCGGAGGAGGAGGAGACGTGGGAGGAAGGGGAAGAGACGACATACAGATTATTCTGCGGTAATTCTCACAGCGAGGGTGACAGCTGCTACTGCTGCTGATCTTCCATTTCATCTTCGGTCATGCTTCTCTTGACATTGCTGGGAATTAGATGCCGATTGCCATATGTCAACAGAACCAAATTCGAAAAGTGAATGAGAGAGCACTGTTTTAATTGCCTCCTAATTAGAGAAACGTGGCTTTTCCTTCGCCTTTCCTCGCTCTCGCTCTCACTGCCGCGGCAGACGTAACGCAGACGGCTCGCTTCCTTACGCCTGCTAATTACCGACTAATGCAATTACCGCCTGCTGGAGGAGGAGAAGGAGGAGTACTCAAGGGTACCTGACTGAGCCTGAGTGTGTGCTTGTGCTCACTCGAGTGACACAGGTGACCGAGGAGATGAGATGAGATGGGAGAGTGCCTTCACCTTCACTTCACTTGGGAGAGAAAGCGTTGGCATATTTTACCAGTGAGCAAGTGGAAAGTGATGATGATGATGTTGTTGTTGTTCGGGTGTTGGTAGTGATGGAGATGGTGGGCATGGTGGTACTAGTGCTCGGTCAACAGATGGCTAACCTTCCAGTAGTCAGAGGAAGGTGTTCCGCTCGACCAGGGGGCAGAGTGAAGAGCTGGCCACTCAAACACACTACAACAACTGCCACTACGACTGCCGTTTCACCACAACATTTGCCAATTGAATATCCAGAGAAGAAGAACTGATGTTTGCTTATTTATTTTCTTTTTCTTTTTTCTTTCATTCAGTCAGTCAGTGTGATTCGTCCTGTGGAGTACGCAGTGCAGCATCATCGCGGAAGTGTACCACTCACTCACTCACTCTCTGCCAGCACTCATTGAAGAATTTGTCTGAGCGCCAGCACCACCACCACCATCAGCAGTGCATCTCCTACCTCAGCCTTTTTTAGTAGTGCGCGATAATTTGTGGAAGTCAAGCGGTGGTAGTAAAGCACAGTGCTGCTGCAGTTGCTGCAAATTCGTGACCGCTTGTGCCGCCGTCGAATGTCCGTCGAAGTTGCCGTTGCCACTGACTCTGCCTGTGCTGCTTGACCATGCAAACGAAGAACATTAACCACGATTACCGAAGCCATCAGGAGATACAACAGGTAAGTCTCTCTCTCTCCCTTTCTTGTTGCAGGAGTGGCAACACTCTTCTTCGAATACACACACACACACACTTTGAATTCACTCACGACGAACTCTAAAACTCGGACTGTTCGTGTCATGCTGCTGTGCTGTGCAGTGTTTGAATGTTCGCCGTTCGGTGATGCTCGGGAACATAGAACACACACACACACCAGTGGTCAGACCTTGAAGAGCACATGATGGATTACTGCTTGCAGATTCCATGAATGCTTTGACGTCAATGAGGCACTGAATGAACAGGAATCATGGGATGCTATTCATATAAAGTACGTGTCACAGAACTGGATGGATTATTCTGGCGGATGTGTCTGTGAGCTGTTTCTGTTTGCTCGGTACTTGCCCGACAATTTGCTGGCATGCATATGTCGTAACTGATCGCCATTCCTTTTGATCGATTTGTTCACTCTAATTGCCATGCAATCACTTATACTTATACTTTTATGACTAAATGACTCCATTTAGTGCGGATAGTGATCCCTGCCCTTCTTCTTCTTCTTCCTCTCAGTGGCATTACCCTGTTAAATCATTTTTTCTTTTCCTTAACACTTTAGTCGAAATCAATCGGTTGAATGTTGCAACTTTGATTGAACTTGCACACACTCTCTTTGAACTACAATCGCTTGTAAATGAAGTCAGTCGGCAATTAGTGCTGTGCTGATGCACTTGCTTCGACCCTACCACTACGCTCTTCTCTTGATGTTTATTCATGGCACGATCGGATCGCGGTCGTTGCTGCTGCAGCAGCAGCAGAGGCACCGGCAACAGTTGCAAGGCCTTGCCGGCGGCTGTTGTCTACCGTTGTCTGCTCTTATCTATCCTACCTACCTACCTACCTTTCTGCCTACCTGCTAACAGAAGAGCCCTAGAAGAGGGATATGTGTGTGTGTGTGTATGTAATGTGTGTTTGGATGATGCCTGGCGATCATTACCACCAGGAGCAGCAGCAGCTCTGTCGGCGAGGCGGCATGCCTTCGATCGTTATCACGGTGAATACTCGGTGTGCACTCTCTCGGTCCAATGCAGAGCAATCGGCACTGGACACTGCTTCGAATCAATTCCTCCACTATGGACACAACAACTACAACAATTAAGCGATACTCTCGAGACACGGATATTCGTGTATCTCTCACTGCTCTCTGGTCGATAGTTGTAAGTGGTGGTGGTGGTGGCAGTAGTAGCAGTAGTAGTCGTAGTCGTAGTGAAGCCCATTTCTTCCAGACTGGCCAGGGCAATTGTATTAATGGGGCTCAGGCCAGTGGATTTGTGTTTAGCAGCAGCAGCACTCATTTTCGCACTGGTCAGTGTCTTCCAGTGGCCAGTGTTTGTTGTTTGTTGCCAGTGTGCTCTGTCTGATCATCAGCCGATCACAAGGTTTTTCATTCTAAAAACTGCAACATTGCTTCAACTTTTGGTGGTTCTTTCAAACATCCTTTCCTATTTGCTACCTTGTGTCATTTTGCAAAGATGTTTCTCTCCTTTGAGAAGCGTCTCCGGAAACATGCCTCCTTCTACACCTGCTCTTGTCGCTCCAGCAGCAATGGCAACAGAAGAACTGAATCCTCTCAGGTTGGTGACTGACTTAAGTTGGTGCTGATGGCGCTGACTCGTTAATTGTGTGAATTACCCACCACTGACTGAGTGTGCATTGCATTACTTCCCAACTGGTGCTCCACTCTGACCGTCGTTCCCCGTTTGTCTGTCTGTTCTTCTACTTTCTGTCCGAATTCTTCCTCTTTCATTTATCTTCTTCTTCTTCAGTTTCTTCTCCAAGCGCAGCATTTGAGCATTCATTGAGCATCTTAGACAAGCAAGGCACAGCGAGACGCCGTCTTCGGCGCTCTATTAACGCCATATGCGGTGTAGACTTTTCTAGACTACTGCTGGAGCATACTATGTTTAGCTAGGCTTTCAGCTTTGTGAAACTCAGTGAGTCAGTTTGGTGGCCTGCCAAAGTGGAGCTGCCCGAGCAGAATGAATTCATCTTGATGGTTGTCTTCTCAGCTGGTGGCGGTGTCATCATCAGCTGACTGCTCGGTTCTCGGGCTGTCTGCCTCACTTGCTTGCTGCGTCCACTCGACCAGCGCGAGACCCTTCAGATGACAAACGATGTCACTACTACTACGTCTCTTTCTCCTTGGACTTATTCTTCCTCGCTCCGACTTGCTTATTCTCCACGCTGTCTTCTTCTTTCTTCATTCCCTTCCCTTCTGACACTAATTGCTCTCATTTATTTGCATTGTTTCAACAGCATCACCATCAGCAGCACCATCCAAGTTGTGCTGCTTTTCGACAGGCAACAACTGTGCCTGTGGGCAACAGCATCATCAGCATCAGTAGCCATCCGAACACATGTTTGGGCAACACTATTTCTGCTACTAACACTACCACTAACACTTGTCATCATCATCATCATCCAAAGACGACAACTACTGCTGCTTCTGTCGCCGCGATTAGCAGCGACGATTCCATCGCTGCTGCCACCACTTCCACTGAAACAGTGCTGCAAGTTCCCACGAGGACGACCCATCAGCAGCAGCAGCACAACCCGGGGCACTGTTCTTCACTGCGGCCTACCACCACCACCACCACCAGCACCATCATCAGCTGCAACAGCAACAAGAGCAGCAGTAGCAGCCGCAACACTTGCAGTGAGCAACAAGTGGCAGTGGCCAGCCGACCTATGACAGGTAGTCAGGCTGCACTAATTTCATCGCTGGACTCTAAAACAGTGGCAGTCGTGGAAAGAAGCGCTGCACCAGTTGCTCAGGTGCCGCAGTCGCGCACTTTCCCCCGACGAGACGAGGACGGCAGCGAAATTGTCCTTTTTGAAGATGAGTGCTACCTCGGACAAGAGGACTTAGACTGTCAACTGCCTTCTTTTTCTTCTTCTACTAGCGTTTTGCAACAGAACACAGTGAATATGTCTGTCATTCAGCAGCAGCAGCTGCTGCAACAACGTCGCAACCCTGTCATCGGGCTCTCTGGTTCTCAGCCCTCTCTCAGCGGCACACTGGCGGCCTTTGTCACTGGATCGAATGGTAGCCACCAGCATTTCAACCACAACCACAACGGCCATCAGCATAACCAGCAGCAGCCCTCAGGTAAGGGATTGTAATGCCTCTGTAGATTGCTTGTACTTGATTGCTGAAAAGTGCAGAGAGAGGGAGAGAGAGAGGGCCATCTCATCAGTTTGATGGTTTGAATCTGTCGATTTGCCTCCTCTCTCCTAAATCGGTGCACATCATCGCATCACTTGTTGTTTGTTTGCTGGAAGCATAGCCACCACCACCACCACTACCAGCAGCAGCCTTCCCCTGTCTCATCACCCGATGCTGCTCTTTTCCACTCCGTCTATTGTGCCCCGATCAACGTTCGATTGACACATCAATGGCGGTTTTGGAATGTGCGCATCGACACTTCAGTCTGGTGGTGGTGGTGTCAGCAGAAAGGTCGGCGCTCACTATCACTTCACTGGCAGCCATTTCTGTCTGGCGTTTGGCTTCGCTCTCTCGACCATCGCCACCACCAGCACTACTACCACTTTTCTCAGACAAATTAGCAAGGGAGACTTTACTTCTCATCGCCGAGCCTACCTTTATTTCCATTCAGCATCTCCCATCTCCTTTGCCAATCTCTTTTTCTTGCCTCCCCCACTTTTTCTATTCCTTTTCTCCCAATGCTCCACTCTAAATGGGCCTCCAATTGTGCCGCAGCAGCAACAGCATCAGCAGCACTCTTTTCTATTTAAATTTTTCGTTTATCGCCATTACATCTTGACATCTTTGCTGCATCAGCATCATAGTTCACCGCTTAATGTGCCTTCAAATTAACTTAATTCGCACACAAGTCTGCTGTGTCGAGGCTAATCGCAGAAAGAGAGAGAGAGACTGCACAAAGTGCACTTGCTGGTGGCCACTTGTCTGAAGTGGCACATCATACACAGTAGATGTCGATTATTGTGAATGTCGGCGTGTTAGCGGCCAGCCGGCTGAGATTGCCTCCTTCCATTTGGTGATGATGTCAATTTGTCCTCATCGTATTCATCGCCTTTTTTGCCTACGCTAAATCGGTCATTTTCATCGTGCTTATTACGGCACATTAAAGGCTGACCACTATGGCACCACTGGCGGCCTAAAGGTGAGAGGATTTGCCTCCAAAGCCACAGCCGCCGCCGCTTGTGACGATATATGGCTTTTTGTTTCATGCTGAAGCCGTTTCTCTCTACCGCTAAGCACTTTTATACGGCAGAATTGATGCCCTTTATTGCCTAGAGATGATGGACTGCTTTACTTGTTGCCGCTTCTGCTCTTGAGTATCACCCTTTTTCCTCCGACCAGCTCCCATCTCATTTGCCGTGATGAGCATCTCGTTTGTTCAATTCTATTACACCTGAACGACTTGTGGCTACCAGTTTCTGCGTTTTCTAGTGATCAAAGTGTATTTTACCCTGATTATTCTCACAGTCAAATTGCTCGAGCAAGAGAAATAGATGCAGCCCTTTTTGTGTAGAAACTACACACTCAGCGTTTTTTCTCCGAAAAAAAGAGCACCTTTCCAGCACTCTTGTTTGGCTGATTGTCTTTGCTGTTGCTGTTGTTGTTGCTGTTGCTGTAACCCCTCCACTCGGTCAGTGTTCATTGTCTGGCGCAGTTCTGATCAATTGCTCCCACTCTGTGTCGTGTGCCTTGCCGTTGTTCTTGTTTGGTAAAAGAGAAGGAGGAGAACAACAAATTAGCTATCACCTCGACTCCTCACTTGTCTTTCTGCCAATCTCCAGTGTATTGCCCACACTGCAAGTGGTTCGATGATCAGTTTGCCGATGTGTTCGAATTGGTTCGGGTCGTGTGCGTGTTCTTTTTCAGTGGTGATCGCTGCTTCTTCTTCTTCTCCTTGCGCCCAACACAAGTGGCCAATTTGGCTAAATTTGGAGTTACTGGCAACGGCAGAAGTGCACACAGTGGCCCACTTGTGCCCGATTGTCTGTGAGTGTCTGTGTCTGTGTGCCCTTTCCCGTGGCCGTCGTCGTCGTCGTCATCTTCGTCGCCGATTGACCACCACCGCCAATTAGAGCCCCCTCGATCGTGTCTGAATCTGTCCTGAACACCTTGCCTTAGACTGCTCAATCTTCTGTCCACCTCCTTCTCCTTTTTTCCGTGCAATTGAACAAATCAATTAGTGTCTGCCCAGCAGCAATTAGCAGCTATTTATTGGCCATGCTTCCATCGATAGTTTAGGACAACAACAACGACAGTTACAAAAAACATCTGCCGTCATCCTCGTCGATGCTGTCACTGCTTTCACTGAAAACGATTTAAAGAAATTGATCAGTGAACAGTGCAGATTAGGAAGAGTTTTGTGCAACCTCAGCCACTTTGTCTACAGCATCCACTGTGATCTGAACGGGTTACTGTTCTCTTTTGAGAGTTTCCATAATTAAAGTGCAATTACCTGAGAGAGTTTAAGTTTTTTCCAGTTCTATCTCAGAGAGCACTGCAGCTAACGGCAATTTTCGAATTTAGCATTGCGCACTGATCGTGATCGTAATTGTTTGTCCATTGTCATACAAATTAGCTGCTGATGTAACTGATGGTGGCAGATACACACACAGAGAGAACGGGAGAGGGAGGGAGAGCCAGACCATAATTGGCCCCCGTTTGCAATGAATATTGTATAAATGTATGTATCCGTCTATCCATCTATCCATCCGCTCTGACGAGGATGCTGATCCCACGTTGGGAGGGAAGGAAGGGATACTACTCTTGCTACTTTTGCTGAGGTAGCAACAGCATCAGCATTCACAGGAGGTGGAATTGAAAAATGGACAGCGAAGCAGAGAAGCACTCGGGGCCCTATTGCGCCCAGGCGGCTGTCAGCGGCTCATTGTTGAGCTCACTGTTTAGCCAACAGTCAGTGCTAAGCAGCCGACTGTTGGCCTGTTGTTTGTCCTATTTTGGGCGCATTTGGTCAGTCAGCCAGCTAGCTAATGATAGATGCCGTCAGCTTTCCTTTCCTCTTCTCCTCTGCGGCTTCAATTGTTTGCATAGCACCATCACCATCAGCACCATCACCCAGCAGCCACTTGTGCTGCGGTCAGTGCAGGCCATCAAGGCTCAACAAGTGGTGGCCATCACCACCACCACCACCACTGCCATCACCATCACTGCACAGTGGACCACCTAATGACGCCATTAGCGAACACAAATTGGACCGATCGGCGTGCTCATTGTTTTAGATGGTTGCCTACTCACACAGCTCAGTGCCTGGTTCACTATGGCTGTTGACCATTTTTTTCCAGTGACTGATTACGTTGACGATGTAGAGCGACAGCGACCGATGACCGACGACGGATGGTCAGTGGTCAATCTTTTCAGAAGGAGGGGGAAACCCGTTTGTTTTCGTCCTCTTCATCTTCAGAGCGCACAGTACGTGTGTGTGTGTGTGTGTGTGTGTGTTTGTTTGGTTTTGTCTTTTCGGACGGTTTCTCTCTCCCCCTTTCTTTCCTTCGTTGACCACCACCATTTACCAACAGTGGTATTTTTATTTTGGACGCGCATATTTTACTACGCGCGATTATCTAATAGCCACTTTTATTATGCACTAATGATGCTTGAACGGTGTGCGGTTGTGAGTGCATACATCGGACTGTGCTAGGGAAAAAGGTTTATTCTGCCGTCAAATCTCGTTAGCCTCAAAGCGAAGAGACGGATTTTTGTTCTCCTGTGTCCAACAAACCTTTTTACGGTGGCCAATCGACCGTTTTGTGACTGGTCAGCCATTTTCCGGCCGCCAATTGAAAGCAAAAGGCTTTAATTAGGCGGTAATTGGTGCCTTTGTGTTTGCCAGGCTGTCGATGTGTTCTGCTGATGATGATGATGAGCATCTTTGAGCAGTCTTTCTCTCAGCTGCACTGCTGCCGAGAGTTGTCTGCGTGTTTGGCTTGTGTTTATGTGTTTGCTTTAGTATCATCGGCAGTGCGTGTGTGGATTATTGCGGACACGAAGCAAAAATCTCGAGCTGTTTGAGGAAACTTCATTCACACACTGGCACCGGTAATGTTCGAAGGCAGTAGTAGCAAAGCGTCAATTAATTCCTGGCCGAGTCCCCTCTTGTGTGTTTCCCCCTCTTTCTCTATCATCCTCATCCTCCTTCGATCACGTTGTTCTGCCGTCTTCAGTTTTCCTTCTCTTTTTCATCTCTTTTTCCCTTCTCTTGTTCTCTCTCTCTCCTCTCTTAGGTCATCAACACAACAGACCATCCTGCAGCCATTCACCAGCAGCAAGTCAGCAGTCAATGCTTCTGACTTCTACTTCATCTTCATCTTCTGCAGCAGTTGCAGCCAATAGCAAGACACCTCCGCATCAACAGACGAACACTGCTGCCTCTGCTTCTGCTGCTGCAACGGCATCCCTGCAGCAGAGTAGTCGCTTTCTGACCACCACAACTGCAACCGCTGCCACTACAACCTCCGATGTTGCAGGACAGCGACGACGCTGCTCTTCGCCTCAGTTGCCCACTACGACCACCGCCACCACTGGTCGTTCTACTACCTTCTTCAGCGGCTCGAGCACTCTGCCGCCAAACTCGACACTGAGCTCGTTGCTCGCCAAGGGAGCAGGCAGCTTTGCGGCGAACCTCGGCCACAGCAGTCACTTCGAACATCAGTCGAATCAGTCGTGCAGTGGCGGCAAGCTGATGAAGACGATGCAACAGCACCAGCAGCAGCAGCAGCTTTCCACTACCGCCGAGGCTGCTGCACCACTTCGGCGGCAGGCGTCAATGAGCCACCTGGAGAAGGTGGCAGAGACGAAGAGCAAGGCCAATCTGCTGCACAAGGGCGAGGCGAAGCTGGGCTCCTTCCAGCGACTCAAGGCGATGCTCAGCTCACCCAAAGCGGAGCACAAGTCGCTGAAAGCGCTGTCTAACGGAACCTCATTTTCCTCCTCCTCGACTACCACAACTACTAATTCTTCACCTGCCAACACTACCTCGACGTACCGACCTGGTGAGGAGATAGTCCTGCCACCGGAGAGCAGTGTTGATCGCCACCAGAGGATTAATGGTGCTGGTGTTGTGAGTGGTGATGTGTTCGGTGTTCGCTTTTCCGGTGGTAACGCCGCTGTGCTGGCTAATCGTCCGTTGAGCACGCTCAACAAGTACACCGTCAGTGCGTCCTCGACCAATCTTTCCTCGTCCTCATCAACTTCGACTACCCACCTCAACCACAGCCACCACCACCACAATTACCATCCTCATCATCCTCAACAACAACAACAGCAACAACAAGCGACGACCACCTTCTCACCAAACAGCACTGCCGAAACGAGCTTTGATGAGGCAGGCGAAGATCAAAGTTCCTTTCATCTGCGCAACGTCTGCAATAAGCTATTCTCGCAGAAGCAGTACTCTGCTTTGCACAGCTCCTCAGTGGGCAATCTTCAGCTGCAGCTTCAACAGCTCACAGCCTCGCCGGACAGTGCCGGCGGTGTGCTCTCCTCGGTGGTGCAAAAGGTGACCAGTGACCAGAGCCTACTCGCCTATCGGAACATTACACCGGATGAGAGCGGCGTGGAGAAGGTCAGTCAGAAGGAGGCCATCTACACTGCGTACAGTAACAGACCCACAGCCAGCACCAGCACCGGCACCAACATCACTTCATCGCCATCTTCGCACCTACTCACTTCATCGGCCAGCTTTCAACATCAGCTAAACGCAGTTCCCGAGTCATCAATGGAGTACCATCACAATCACCATACTCACTTCAACCCAAACCATCAGCAGTATTCCAGTGTAAATAGCCACTATCACCATCAACATCATGATAATCAACGAAACCACGTGCTTCAGCAGCAGCAGCAGCAACAACAGTCGCCAGGTGGTCAACATAACGAGCACGTGGTCGTTGTGAGTGAACTGTCGCCAAAGGCCACGCCACCGTCGGCGAATGGCCTCACTGTTCGCAGTCAGACGCCTGTTGGGCAGCAACAACAACAACAGCAGACTAGCAACAAGCCGATTGTCATTGCTGAACACCACCGAACAGTCAATGGAAGCACGCTAAGTCTCAATGTGGCCAGTTTGGGAGAGAGTGCCGGCGGCGGGGACAGCGTCGCCTCCCATGGCGACCACGAGTCATCCGAGTCGGGTCGTGGGACGATGAACAGCCACCTCGAGGAGAGGGTCGGCGGCGGCGGAGGTGGCCATAACTCTTCCGCCTCGCTGAACGGCCACCCGATGATGAACAGTCCGGCGGATCTAACTAGTCTCGATTCTGACCAGAGTGGCGAGAATCACCACAATCACGGTCACAGTCACCACCACCATCACCACCAGCAAGAGACGGTATCAGCAGGCAACGGTGGCGTGACCCGAAGGCCAGAGCCGGTGCTCAGTAAGAGTGGCCGCAACGGCAGCAGCAGCAACTACAGCACCATTCAGCGCTACCTCGACGAGCAGCAGCGCCAGCAAAAGGCGTCCTCGGCTAAACAGGAGGCGGAGGCTCTGTGCAAGGACTTTCAGTCCTCAAAGCTGTCGCTGAACGACGTCACCGACGACGACAGCTGGACGAGCATCTCCGACTCTGAGCCGTCGACAATGAAGAAGCGTCCCACCAATGGACTACTGCTGCCCACTAAGTCAACCAAGAAGGGGCAGATGCTCGCTACGATGGCTGCCGCCAAGGGAGCCAGTCGACTTCTTCAGCAGCAGCAGGACTCGGCCAAGCAGCAGCAGCAGCAACAGCAACTGAAGACAAACTTCTCCAAACCGGAGAACTGCCTTTCACCAGGCACAAAGCAGATCAGTGCCAAGCAGATTCTCTCCTCTCCGGCGATCAAGTCGAAGAAGTCGATGCTGGGCAGTAACAAGGCTGACGTAGTCGACAAGTCTTGCATCTACAGTGTGCCCAACAAGGGCAAGTACCTACGAGGTGGTAGCACTGCTGTAAACCCAAACACCGATAAAATGAATGGCGGCCCCGTGAATACGGGCAATGCTTACTCAGCAAAAAGTACCGCCGATCAATTGGACGGCGGCGGCTCACTGGACGACGACCTGGCTGCCTCCAGCGATCCGGAGAGTAACTTTCCCGATGACGGCTGCAGCGAGTTCACTGACGTCTACTTTCAAAACGGCCACCACGGACATCATGGTCACCATGGACAGCAACAGCAGCCAGGCGATCACGACCCACTGCGCAAGCAGCTCAGAGGCATCGAGGACATGTACTCGGAGGTGAGTGACTTCTTCTCACTGACTGAATCATCAACAAAACTCTTTTATCCTAACCATGTTTGTTCTCTATACAACCTTTTCCCCTGTCCTCCTTTAGCTGCTAAACATGCTCAACAGCAAACAAGCGGAGAGTGCCCTCTTTCAACATCAAAGGCAACCCCCACGAAGGACGAAGCTGTTTCGGAGAAACTCGGGACGCAGCTCTGTAGCTAGTCGAAACACTCGGGACTACATTAGTCGGCGGTATCGAGGAGCAGGAGGCGGCGGCGGCGACTGTCGAAGCAGGACAAAGCCCGACGACTTGTAAGTTTTGCTGTTTAATTCTATTTTATCTACGTTTGATGACAATAGCATTTGATGATAAGCAGCAGCACATCAGCTATAATTGTACATAGTGGAGCTTGAAAGAAAAAAAATGTGTGTCTAATTAGTGTTCATTTTCTTTTTCTTTCCTCTATTTCTCTCTACTCATTACCGCCACCGCCAGGCAATTATCCCGACGCTACAAGAAGCTCGAGTCTCAGGTTCTCACTCTGGCCAAGTCGGTGTCGCAGCTTTCCGCCGACATTCAGTTCAACTTTATGCTGAATGAGGAGATGGAGAGTCTGCGCCACGAAGTGGAGATGCTCAAGTCGCAGATGTCCAACGTCAAGCAGAATGTGGCCTCGCTCAGTAAGTCACAGCAACAGGTGGCCGCTGTCAACCAGCACCAACAGCAGCAACAACAACTGTGCACTACTTTAAATCGCGCCACTGCGGCCGCTAAGGAGCCAAAGAAAGTGGACAAACTGAAAAGGTGAGTGATGCTGGCCATTGTTGCCCGGTCTGTGTTCGGTCTATGTCTGCCTCTTTCCCAGCCAGTCTCTGTCTGCGTCAGTGTCTGTGTCTGCCTCTGTTCTCCTCATTCTTTTGCCTTTTGCTTCATCTTCATCGTCTTCTTCTTCTTCGACTTTGTCAGCATCGCAAGTCGTGCACACTGAAGGTCTTTATTATGGTAATCGAATTAGTTAGCCTAGTGGCAGTGCAGCCCAAATGCCGCCACCGCTCATCAGTATGCATTTATGCCCGAGCGTGCAGTGGTGGACTTGAAAGCGAAGTTGAAGACGGTGCTGATGCCGATGCTGGTCACCGGACAAACGGTGATGAGCGAACACCGACGCCGACAGACCGAAGCAGACTGAGATTGAGACTGAGACTGAGAGGTCTAAACTGAGCTCCACTTGCGGCAACTTTTAGCTTTCTTTCTTTCTTATTTTTTGCTATCTGAATCGAATGAAACTGACCGATGACTTTCCTCTTTTTTACTCTCTCCCTATTTTGACACACACTCACATTCACAGACTCTTCGTGGACGAGCCTCAGCCGATGAAGCTTTTTCTGAAGAAACTCGGATACGAGGTAAGCAACAGCTCTATTCTATTCGCAGCATCACGTTCTGAGAAAAAGAAAGAGAGAGTGCACTGACTGGGCAAGAACGGCATCGCGTGCCGTGCCCGTGCAGTACTTTTCTCTTGTTCTGCCGCTGTGTAATGGACACCGACAGATCTTCTCATTAAGCTTGATGATTAAGTTAGCGTCTCTCCGACGACTTCACTTTAGCTAGCTCAGCCAACCAACTAGACAACCAACCAGCCGACTAACTAACTAACAAACTCTCCTTTTTCTTCCCCACGCTCCTTCTTTCTCCCTCTTCTAATTGGCAACACACAAAAAAACTTTCTCGTTTTCTCGCACATCTCATGATTACTCTCTTTTACACAACAACAATCAACAATGCAGAAATACTGCAAGCACTTCGAGGCAGAAAAAATCGGATTAGCCGAGCTGGTCCATCTAAATGAGGAGCGACTGCAGAAGCTAGGTTTGCCGATGGGGCCGAGGCTGCGACTGCTGCAGGAGGCGAAGAATCTGGCAGCGATGATGAACGGAACTGGCTGTGGAAAGGCAGTGCCCAGTGGGGCGACAGGACGCGACATTGGAGGCGGCAATGGCGGCGGAAAGCAGTCGGCGCCAGCTGGAAATGGAGTGCAGGACACTTTTAACATTTACGCTGTCGTTTAGCAAATGGACGGCGAACAGCTTTGACAGTTCAGCGGAGATCGCACCACTTTGATTGACTGCACCACCTGCACCGACTGTAAATAGTGCACAGATTGTGCCACCACCATCACCACCACCACTACCAAAAGTGCAGTCCATTTAACTCTCTGTACTCATCACTCTTTCTCACCCACGCTACCAACACACAAGTTTTCTATGTTTGATGTCCAGTCTGACACACGTTCACATTCACACATACACTCACACTCACACTCACTCAGACTTCCAGTAGATGTTACTGTGCTCTCGTTATCACACTTTTGTTTCTCTATGTATGTAAGTATGTAAGTAACCACAAGAGACCTTTTCCTTTTCCTCATCATCACGCTATTACTGCCTTTTGAAAAATGAAAAATATCATCCCCATTTTTGTCGAATTGGACCACCAGTCTACATGCTACATCTGTCGGTAGATGAAAGTAGCAGCAAAGGAGGGGGAAAATGGAGGGAAGAGCTGTCAGGTGAGCTCTATCCAAAAGCTGTCGATCCAAAAAAAGTTGAGGAACGAGTCTGTGAGCACTTGGCAGTGAAGGAGGAAGTGGTGAGCAACAGGTGGGCGCACTATTTTTTGTCTCATTTTGGAGTAAAAAATAAAAAGCTTGCACGGCACGAGGAAGGCACGCGTCTTCTCTTGCCTTTTGAGAGCCTCAGTCAGACTGGACTGGACTTTGAAGTCAGAGTGTGACAGTGACAGGAAAGCTCAACTCAGTGCAGCACCGCTGTCTTCTTCGTCTTTAGACTTACTAACTGACTACTGATGTTGCCAAAGCTTGCAGACCAAAGACTTACAGGGAGCTGAGATGATGATGGCGAGAAAAACGAGAGAAAGAGAAAGAGAGTCAGCTGACGCAAAATTTTGACGTGTTCTCTGTTGCAAACTTGTCCGAGTCTTGTGAAGTTTTCTCTTCACTTTCTCTTTTCTTCACCTTCTCTTCAGTTGACTCTTCAGCGGGCTCTTCAAGCTTCAGCAGCTTCAACGCCAACCTAATTCTCACTTTCACTTTGCAAGCACTGTCTCTGTGCTCTGTGCTGCTCGCTTTCGAAATGGCTGAAAGTGTGGTTTTTTCATGAATCAAAGTGACGGCAAAGTGCGAGTTAGTGCGACTCACTGCCAACTGCTGAGCGCCTCACCATCGCCCAGATTTGTCCCTTTTTTCTTCTTTGCTGTTGCCGTTTATTTTGCAGCAAATGCTCAGTGTTCAGTTGTGCTCAGCAAACCCGGACCCGATTGATAATTGATCGTGCTTTCCTCCCCTTTTTACCTTCTCTCAATTTTGTGTCTCTCTGTGTTCAATTACATTTCTCATTATCCTCAACAGAGGAAGATCATCATCAGCCTCATCATCCAAAGAGCACTACCACCATCACCTCAACATGATCTACAGTCGAGCTGCCTCGCTCAGTTTGCTGTTTCTCTTTGCACTCGGGTCACATTTTGCTTCAGCACAATCGGTCAACTTTACCGACTGCGGTACGAATTGCACCTCTTCCTCTTTTTTCCTGAAAACAAAAAGACGTTTTTAAAGCCAAGACCACATTTTATATTATCAAAATGAGCTCAAATGTTTAGCCAGCTATGTTAGTTATGCCAGTTAACGCCGACAAAGTTCATTGCACATAGTTGCGTGATTCTGCCGCTAATCGTGATCACGAGTTTAATCACTTTGAAATTGGCGAAATGCAGTTTAGGGAAAGAACGAGCGAAAGTGAACAGACGTCTAATTGTTCGAGTGCTGCCGATCACTGGCGCCGTCGATCAGGTCGATCAGGCTCTAGGCTACAGAAATGCACAACCAGAAACCAGTGGCAATGCCAAAAGTTGGTCGTTCATCAGACAACAGCAAAAAAAAGTTCCTGGCCACTTAGATGGACTATCCGTGCATATCAAACTGATGCTGCTGTCACTTTCATTCTTTATCATTCCCAGCAAAGTTTATCTAACTTTTTCCTTCTTCTGTTTTCCCCCTCTTCTACTCCACAAATCTAGGCGAAGGAAACGTCAAAGATGTGCGCATCTTTCCCTGCGCCGGCAGCAGTCCCTGCGTCATCAAACTGGGCACCAATGTCACCGTGGAGGCGGACTTTATCGCACGTAAGTTTGATCGCCCCATCTGATCGAGTCTCAGTGCTCTGCCAGTCAGAGTGCTGATGGCAATTAATTAATTAAACTTGACCACCATTCGGGCACTTACTGCTCAAGCACCAGTGACGGTGCAGGAAAAGAGCGGAAATGTGCGCTAGCCAACTGCCGTCTTCGGTCGACGCTGTCGCCGTCGTCGTCGTCGTCAAGCGTCGTCAGTTGGCCTGCGAAAGGTCGCGTAGTCAGCAAGTGACTTGATTGCACTTTAGTCAGCAGCAGCACGAGCACCTTTGCCTCTGGCTCCACTGCTGTTCTGTCTCCTCACTCTTCCGAGTGGATAGAGTGTGGCTGAGTGTGTGTGCTCAGAGCCGACAATTAGCGACAGGTCGAGGTCGAGGGGATACTTCTACTGCTGTTGCACTGTCTTGAGTCTGTTGTCTACTCCGAGAGTGGTGTGGCGTTCCCACTGCCACCGATAATTAAAGCAGTGCTTTCTTACGTTTTGACTACTGCTGCTGCTGCTTAGCTCATTGCGCTACGGACACCGCCGAGTGCGTCCCGACAAATTCGAGTCAGAGACTGACTGAGGAAGCCCATTAAGCAGGAGGCGCTCGATTGAGCTCGGGCGAACAAGCCAGTCAGCCAGTGAGGAAGGCAGGCAGGCTGGCAGCTACGTAATTCAGTTGTGACAGTTGGGCACACAGATTAGATTAGCTTATAATCATAATAAATATAATGCAGCCAGTGGTGTGACGGTGGGAACAGAGAGTCAACGACGAGTGTCCACCACTTGCACCTGATACCCTTAAATTGATGGCTTCAGATTGCATTTCTAATGACTTCATCTTCCTCTTCTTTTCCTTCTTCCTCCAAAGCCTTTAGCACCAGCAAGCTCTACGAAGTAATCAAGGGCGTCATCCGCGGCCGTGAGATGCCCTTTCCCGAGCAGCGGGCCGACCCATGCAACTCCGGAAACATCTACCCGTCCTGTCCAATTGTCAAGGGAGAGAAGTACCAGTTCAAGGCGTGGTTTGAAGTGAAACCTTTCTACCCGCCGGTAAGTGCCCCCACACTGCTAATGGCGCAGGGAGAAAGTGGTAATCAGTTTCCGCTCTTGCTGACTAACAATTACCATTGCTCGTTTGTTCCCCCTCTTCCCCCCTCCACGACAGATCTCCATCAAGGTCAAGTACAGTCTGACAGATCCCACCGGACAGAAGGTGGCCTGTGTGCAGGTGTCCACAAAGATTGTCGACCCGAACCCAAAGGGCAACAGTCAGAGGGCACGCAACAAGTCAAAGGCACTTAGAAATAAGGTTTCACCGAGCAGCGGTGGCGGTAAAGGCGCCAAGACTGTGGTTGAAAAGACGACTCCCGCCCCAACGAACAACAGCAACGCTGATGAGTAGCAATAGCACTCATGATCACCCCATGAGAACAAGAAAGCAATTTTGAATCAATGAACAACAAAATCTCTTCATTTTCACATTTTTTTGACGAGCAATCACCATCATCATTTCCGAACATTTCTCCCTCCTTTCCTCACTCACTCCATCCACCTTTTCCTCTCGCCATTCGCTGTAACATACCTACACCCCCATCCATTAGTGTATATTAATTTATCATCATCTAAATCACACTCACACACACCTCTACCACACACAGCCCACTTGTGATCATCAAAATAAAATTGCATCCTCACGTACATTTTCTTACTTTTTGAAAAATTGAATCTTTTCAGTTTGAGATTTGTTTTCCTGACGCTAGATGACGCAAGAGGCAGGCGTGAAAAGATTTTGAGCAAATGTCATTTCGTGCGCTTGTCAGGAAATGAAAAACTGCTAGCACGTGTTTGTCTGTTGTGTTGGCCGAAGAGATTTTGAGTTGAGGCTGATTTTACTGAATGGGATTCCCTTAATTTGTGTTTTGAATTTGAATATTCCATGATGACTACCACCTCATCTCTTCCAAGCGGCGTTGCCAAGAAGAGGAAGCTCAAGGTGAGCAGGAATAAGAAAAAGTCATGGCGAAAACACACCGACATCAAGGAGATCGAGGACTTTCTTGAAAACAAACGCTTTGAAGAGAGAGTTGGGTATGAACTGGTTTTTTTGTGTTTTTAGATTTGACTGACCTTGTTAACCTTTTACTAGAGTCGCCGCCGCTGAAGTTAAAGATGAAGACCTTTTTATGATTGAAAAGACGGGCGATGATAAGGCTTACCAGGAGAAGCTGGAGACGATGCAAAAGCGGCAGGAGGCCATCAGCGTCGAGTCGTCTCGGCTTCGCGGCCTTTCCAACGGTTACAAGCTGTACGGCAAACTGGAGTCTTCGTCAAATGTGCCTGCTGTACGGTCAAAGGAGGCACCACGAGACCGAAGAAAGACGGTGCACAATGATCCGCTCAAGTTGGAGAAGTTGTGGACTGACAAGCAGGCGAACATCACCGCCGCCAGAAAGGCAAAGACCGCCAAAGCGGCCGCCTACGCTGACCCAAAGAAGAACTTTAAAACATTTGATCTTTGGGACGAAGGCAACTCCAAACCGAACTCTGAACTAACTCGAGAGGACGTTCTCGTGCATCCGCCCCCGAAGTTGAAGGTGCCCGCTCGCCTACGCAATAAGCCCTCACTACTGCCTGCCGTTGAGGTACCAGTTGGTGGCCAGTCGTACAATCCACACCGTGATGATCATAAACAGCTGATCCTCGAGGCGGCAAATAAGGAAATGGAAAAGATCAACGAGGAGAACAAGTGGGCGAAAAAGGTGGACAAGTACTTTGTGTCAAAGCAGCAGGCAGCCATCAACAACAAAGAGCTGATCGATGAAATGTCCCAAGGCCTTGGACTTGGTGACAATGAGGACGAGGAGGCCGGTGAAATGACCACTGCGGAGGATCTCGCTGAGATTGCCCAGTTTGCTAAACTGGTAAAAGGAAGTGAAAAGAAAACAAAGCAGCAACGACGACGGGAGGCACTTGCCAGACAGGAGAAAAAGGCAAAGGAAGCGGAGAAGAAGCTAAAACAAAAAGAGAATGAGATCTTCCGCTTGAAGACCTTCAAAAAGGAGCTCAATGAGCGAGACCGGAGAATGGCCCGTCGATCGGAGATGCGCGCCCAGCGACACATTGAGTCGCTCTACAAGCCGAAGAAGCTGAGCAAGTACAAGTTTGAGGAGACTGAAATTCCCCTCAATCTGCCTGGTGAGGTATCCGGCTCGCTGAGGACGGTCAAGGCGCAGGGCAATCTGCTGGAGGATCGTTTCAAGAGTCTTCAGAAGCGAAACATCATCGAGCCGCGCGTTCCGCAGAAGCTAAAGCGCAAGTTCAAGCTGAAGAAGGAGGTGAAGCGGCGGCACAAGGACGGCGCCGACGGACTGATCGTCGAGGCGGAGAAGGCTTGAGATGCTTTACCAGATAACCAGATTTTATACAATCCCAGTCCTTTATCAACTGTACAACTTTTATTTGGCAGAAATAAAAATATTTTTTTGTTTGGGTGTAGTTTCCTATTTCCACAGCTGTTTTGTCGCAAAATAGCTGCCGCGCGCTGCTGCAGTGAGGAAAACAGCTGAGATTTTGGCAATTTATACAATCACACATTAGCCAATGCTTCGGCTCGGGCTTTAATTCTTCGGGTGGCCTTTTCCTCAATCCTTTTTTGCTCATTCATCCGCTTTTTCATCATCCCTAGTGGTTGCCCTTTTGAATAGCAACCCAATCCTCGGAGATTGGCCCACCAAGGAGAGGAGGAACACAGTTTGGGCCGGTCTGGTGGCATCCAACAAAAACAACAACAACAATACACCAAACTGGCCCATGTGAATCACCATTATCATCAATATCCTCGTCACTGCTTATCTTTTGTGCTCTTTTCTGGAACCCCATGTGACTATCTGTGATCTTCATTTTTCTGACACGTTAAGTGGTAAGTAGAAAATTGTTGGCTTGTTGTTATTTTGTTTATTGAACTTGAGCCAAAAATTGTTCCCTTTTCTTGTACTCGCCCGACCTCGGTGTAAATGAAGATTTTTTGCGCTTGTTAAAGTTTTTGTTGCGTAAACTTGGCAGACTTTCTTCAAATGAGTTTTATTGTAAATGATATCTTTGAATTCTCATTACTTTTTGCTAGAAAAAACAGCCATCATGGTACTTGTCGCATTCTTTTAATCAGTTGATCTTTGATGTATATTTATTTTTCGATAGTTATCAGTGTGTTTCCCTTGGCCATATCATTGTCTCAATCTCAATCCGTGACCAACAGGGTGTGGGAGTAAGCTTGCAAGAAGAAGGGGCAACCCACCAGTTTGCAAGTGTATCATCATCACGAAAGTAAACACTAAATTTCTGCCCCCGCCTTTTGAGAATAACCAACTATCAACAATTTCAATTGCATTGATAGTAGTGTTCTTTCGCTACGAAGGCAAATGACTTCTATTCCTGGCCCTGGTGGCGTTTTGTTTATACTCACTACTGCTGTTCAAGACTTGAGAGTCTTTGTTCGGCTCAAGTATTGACTGCTACTGTTAGACGGTGGTGGTGGTGGTGGTGGCAGTGAAAGCCTTGAAGCTGCTGCGACGTTGCTGCCTAAAGAAGCAGATGTGAGAATTGTGGAGTACTGTGTTTGTGTTGCAACACAAGTGCACTCGATCGGTCTTCCTCGACTGACTTTTCTTCGACAAAAGTTAACGCCACTCTTAAAAGCAGGGTTGACGCGTGTGACGCCGAAGATTGTCGAGCAGCAGCAGCAGTGGCCAACAATCACCGCCGACAAGACGCGCGTAATTCGGCGACGTACTTCCATTTGACAGTGCTTTTATTTTTTCCCTTTTCTATTTTTGTTGTTTTCCTGTCTGCAAAGTTACAAAGCTCCTCCGGCTACTAATTCGATTACGGTTTTCGATAAGGACTGCAACGGAGAGAGAGGAAGAGTTGTGACCATTAGCCAGTGGGTAATTTGCACTTGATCACTTTCACTTGACAATGCCCTTTTTTGCCTCCACGTCCTCATTGTCATCGTCTGTGCTGTCCACTATGCCTACCACAATCTGCTCCACTCTCTATTTTACTACCCATTTGTCTTCTCTGAAAGCGTGTGAGCACTTGTCGTCGACAACAATTTACTAGGTGATAAAGTTGGCACTCACTTCTGCCTGTTCTGAAATTGAGGCGCCCGAAGAAAGTATCCACTTGAACTTGTTTACGACCGCTGCAATTACGATAATGTAGCGACACATCCTCTCTAGTGCCAAAGTACAAACTGCAGCATATCATTTTTAAAAGTGTGTGTGTGTTTTGTCTGTGAATGTGATTGCTCAAGTACTCCCTTTGCACATTGGCACCAGGCGACATGATTCATCCTCGTTTTTGTTGCTGCTGCTGTTGTTTGTGCTGACTGTCAAGGCAACGAGTGCCAGTTCAATAGTGCTTCGCTGTGTCGACTGACTTGCTGGCCGATCATGAGTGTGTGTCTGTGTGTATTTCTGCGACTTTGCTTGGGTCGCCTCGCTCTGATTGTCGCCGCCTCACTCCCTTCGTGCATCTGCATTTTATATTTGTCGCCTTTTCCCTATCGCTTTATGTCGAATCAGCAGCAGCAGCAGTGCAGAAGATTCAGTTGCACACACTGCTGTTGCTGATGCTTGCAATGGCAGTGATGGTGCTGCTGGTGGTGGTGGTGCACTTTGCGAATTAATTAGTCGCACACGCGGATCCCCAAGCGAGATGCAGCTGCACCTCTGAAATGATGTGTCGGAAGCTTCACCTCCTCCTCTGAGAAGTCTGCTGAGACTTCTCCGACTGCCTCCTTTGATTCCAATCTCTTTCTCTTTAGGCGCCCGTAGTATTACGGTGCCTTGCAGTAGACACAATCTCCGCTCTGCTGCTGCTGTTTCTTTCAATTAATCGGCTCACTGTACTGCTTTTGGCTGCTGCTGCTGCTGCTGCTGGGACCCCATCGTGACAGCAGCTTGTGCAACAGCAGCAGCACCCGAAGCATCATCAACAGCAGCAGCAGAAACCATGTCCACTGTCATGTTGAAAGGGCACTACGACTACTACCACCACTTTTTGTTGTCTTGCTGAGCGTTTGCATCAACGGCAGTGACAGCGGCAAAAACTAAGCCATGCTGAGAGAACAGGCAAAACAGAGCAGAGGAGACAGTTATAAAAAAGGCTCTGGCTTCCTGCCTTCCTCTTTTCATCAGCAGCATCGGCTCTTGATTGTGTTTCATAATTTAGTAGGGCAGGATAAAACAGGAGAAAACAGTGAGGACAGGACTCATCAACTCTTTGCTGATCTGCTGCCTCACTGCCTACTGGTTATTTCTGGTAATAGGCTGCTGTTGCTGTAGCTACTACAGTTGCAATTAGCTCATTGCTGTCCACTGGTTATTACTTCCGACTTGCTACCAGGATTGCTGGACTAATGCTGGTAGGGCTAATTTGTTGTGATGCTTATCCTCAATATGTTAGCAAGGAATTCAGGAGCATGTTAGTGGATAAGACAAGGCCAGTTAAGGTTGAATTAATTCAATTACTACGCCAAGACGGCTATTAGGTTTGTTTGTTGCGCAGGAATGGAGCAACGAGCATTTTCTTTGCTGTGCCAGACGCTGAGCAGATAAAAGGGGCGATTTATTGAGATGTGCACGTTTTGTGTGTTCGACGAGTTGCTGGCTCGGAACGATCAGCGCTGTCACAGCTTCCTCTCTTTGCACTTTAGCACATTTTGCCATCACTTTGGCTGCTGGTAGTTATTCTTTCTTTCTCTTATTCAATTTGCAGGCAATTCACTTCAATTTAGTTTCAATTTAGAGGGAAATAGCATGCAAACGATTCTGTTGTTCTTTTCAAGTGTGTGTGTGTGTATGCGTGTGTCTAGGCAATCTAACCTCGATTAAGTGGAAGTCGATTCTGCATACTGCCGCCCCTGTTTCTCCATCTGATCGTTTCACATTTTCAAGCTGCTGAGTCTGCCAACGGTAATGAAGAGAAATGGCTCAATTCAATTGAAAGAGCAAATTGAATGCTGCTTTTTGTTGGCGTCTATAGCGCACAAATACTGGGAAGCACTACAGTTACGTGCTGGTGAAAGCGATTCGGTAGCTCTAAAAAACTCCGTTACGTTTGAACTGCTTGTGCGTCAATTTGGCAGTCGTTTAAAACTTTTCATCTTTCAATTTTTTATTACTGCCTTTTCTAAGTGGAGACAACTAGCAAACTGCCCGACCACTGAATGAGCTGTGGTGTTTGTCTTTGCTCAAAAGTGTAGAAACGATGTGTCAGTTTATCTGCTGCTGGAAACTATTGAGGATAATTGGCAATTTTCACTCACTGATCAAATGGCTGGCTCTTTTTGGTTAAAAGGGAGGCAAATGCATTAGCATTAGCAACTTTGTCTATGTGCCCTGTGCAATTGCAAATTACTTTCTTATATACTTTGCTACGGCTGGACTTGTTTGGGAATGATCTCATTTCGGTGTTCAACTGCTGCAATTAGCGCACTGCTAGGAAGAACAATAAATTGTTTGCTAGGTTGAAAGCAATTGGCAATTAAAGTTGTTTTTAATATTCATTGTCCGTTTCTCTTCCCTTTTTTTGTAGAAAATGTGATATTCCTACATCAAGTGGCAATCGTCGCAAAGATGTGCAGTAGAAGAAGTGCAAAGAAGCAGGAGCAATAATTACAATTACCCTCAACACCACCAACAGTGCATTTATCAAGTATTTTGGCAACAACTACTTACTACTGAAACAAAAGAAACTACTACTGCTAATTTCAACTTTACACAAACATACACAACTTAATTGCAATTACTCGGGTGATCAAAGGCAATAATAATATAACCACTGCTCAAAATGAGTGTCATTTGGAAGCGCCTGCAACGGGTGAATAAACGAGCCGCCAAGTACCGACTTGTCTTTGAGCTTCAGGAGCTGATGGTGGAGGGCACAACGCAATGGTAAGTCAAATTATCAAGTGGAAATGATTACAAAAACTTTACTTTTTGCTCAATTTGTTAGGCAACCAAACAAGCTTTCCGTCGTACTCACTCGCCGTCGTCGTCGCATAGCCAGTCAGCCAATGCACTGGGATCCGACCATTCGAAATCCGTATCGTGGTCTGGTCGTGTGGTCACTGCCGGAGATTCTGGACGTCGATGTGACGCTTTATCGAGGGCCGCGAAGCACAAAGTACGAGGACAAAGAGTGGACGATTGCAATTGAGGACATCTCGTCCACTGGTCGGCCACGGCGCATCGCCACAAAGAGCATCAACATTAGCGACTTTGTCGACGAGCAGTTTGGCGCCACATCACGTCACGAGCTTTTCAAACTGACCATGGGGATCACCTCGAAAAAAGTTAAAGAGGTCTACGTGACACTGGCCCTTTCTACCACCTTTCTTAAGGAAGGAAAAGCGACGTATGTATTTAACTTTGCCTTTACTTTGGAAAAGGGATTTGATTGATTGATTTTTGGAAAATATTAAAAACTTTTAGCGATTACGACATGGAGAGCGTCACCAGTATGATGAGCGTCTCGGCGAATGATGGCGTGCGCAATCTGGACGACGATGAGGCCGATCAGCTTGACTTTACTGAGCACTCGGCGGAAACGAGTGCGCAGCTGCTGGAGATTACCAACAAGTTCTCGGAGCTGCTGAACAGCAAAGACGATGAGGAGGAGGAGAAGGAGGAAAAGGAGAATGACGTGAAAAGCAAAGCGGAGAAGAGGCTATTCGGAAAGACAGGTCAGTACTTTTCTTTTGCGCTATTGATTTTTGTGGTCAGTTGGTGCGGTGGTGCAAAGTTTAGGAGGGCGCAATGAACTTTTGTCGCGGCTACACGTGACGCCAGCTTGCGATAGAGGAGAAGAATGTGAAGGCCATGCTTTGCTCAATGAAGGCATTCCTCATTCTTTGTGCAGGCGTACACTTCTCGGTGCGCTGTGCCACTCTCACACTGGCCACTTTGCTGCCACTGCTTTGTGTGAGTTTGATTGCGGCGGTTAGTGGGCTCCATTCACTTCTTCCTCTTTTCAGCTGTGAAGAAGTGTGCAAGCTGTCACTAATTTGCCCGCTTATTGATTGGCGCAACTGTCAATTGGCAACTGTCCATTAATTGCCAGGAGAAGTCGTAGGCGAGAAAGGGAGAAAGTGAGCTGACCACACACACACACAAGTCAGTGTCTTCTGCTAATTGAAAGTGAATTATTCAGTAGTGCCCAGAAAGCATCCCTCTTGGCCGAGCTTTTTTCTGGTGTTGCAATTTGCAACCTCTCAAGGCGTCGCTAATAGAAAAGCGTCTTCTCTTTTGCTTTCTACTTAGCTAGATTTGTCTTATTCTTTCAGTCTATCTAAAAATATAAGCCTTCGTGCAGAGTTAAATAATTGAGCATGTTTCTCTCTCTACTCTTGTGAATTATTGATTGGCTAAAGGGGGAAAGAGGAAATAAGACTTTTTTAGCAGAGTACACTTTGTCGCTTTTGAGAATCTCGAACTCTTGAGGGATTAATTTGTGTCGCCCACTGATTAAGTCAGAGGGGCTACAAGAAAAAATGCTCAGACTTTAGCAGGCACCTTTTTGACAGGGCTTATTCTTTTTGCTTAGCCGAGACAGGTTTGGGATTTTTCAAAGCTTGAACAGACGTTGAGCACTGATTTTTTCTTTATATTTTTACAGTTTTAGATTTTGCAGCAGTTTCTAACTCGTTTCTTAGAAAAAAACTGTTTTTGTTCTCACACAGACTCTTGGTCAGACCATTACTCATGTACAGCAGAATGGTTTATTTCAATTGCACAGTGTGCCCAGTGCTGCTTATCATGATCGATTGCGGCTAGTCTTTGGTTTTAGTATGTGTGTTTGTGCTTTCTTTCTTTATTTTCCACAGTCCAAGTGGAAATCCAATGGTTTTTGTTCTTTTTTGCTGTCTCCGTTTCATCTTGCAAATTCTAGGGAATTTACCTCAAACAACACTTCCACCAGTGCCACCACTAGCAATTTGGGCAGTGTAGTGTAGTGTGAGCGCTGCACTGACCAACTGGGCAATTGCAATTATATCTTCTTGTTCACACTTCTTCTTCTTTTTATTCTTCTGCTGCAGCAGACATTACCAGGAACTAGAAGACAGACACTTTGCCGTAATCTGCTCGCCACAGGGCCATATTAACATGATCTTTGATGTGTGTGTGCACTGCCAACACTGAACATAGTGTGAGTGTGTGTGTGTGCCAACAGTCGCTGTCTGATCGCCTGTCCACGGCATCGATATAAGAAGACTTATTAGATTAGCACACAGCATACAGACACACAGACAGAGAGACAGGCGGACACGATATTCGATATATTGCTGGTGCACTAGTGCGACTTGCCTTTTCACTCTTATCGCCATTTCGTATTCTGGCAATGTTTGTCGGCGATGTACATTGCTTCGTACACACACACTGGACGGGATAGCACATTCAGTGTGACTGGTGTATGTTCTCTTTCCCCTCTCCTCCCCTCCTATCCTCCTTCTTCGTCGACATTTCATATTTGTACGTAATTAATTATTCTATTGGCCATATGTTGACTTTCGACTAGAAGACTCTCTTCTCTCGTAGAAGGCAGGCAGGCAGGCAGTCATTCTGAATGTTGCTGGACAGTTGGACAAGGCGGCGCTGGTTTTAGCTGATCTGATCAATTTGCGCTGCTGCTACTGCTGCTGCTTCTCCTAATGCGATGTGTGAGTGTCCGGTGATTAATTCAAGTCGACGGACAACTGTGGGCGACTTTGCCTTCTTCTCTATCTCCTTTTCTCTCCCTGGTACTCACCATGGCCCACTCAATTGGCACTCGATGGACATGACACAACGAAGAAGAGGAATGGAGGAAAGGAGGAATGGGGAGTGAATGTGCCACTGAATGATTAATTGCGTGGCTTAGTGGTCGGAGATGCTGAGGTCGATGCTGGGAGAGCCTAGGTTTTGCGCCTGCCGAAGAGTTGGCAGCTTCCTTGTTCGAGTATTGCGTCCAATCAGCATGCCCCGAGCATCCTTGCCACCTCGGCACAATTTCACCTCCTCTTCCTCTTACTCCTTTGTCTTTTACTTTGGCTTCTCTCTTCTACTTTCAGTCTGTTTAAGCAAAGAGAGCAAGCAGCAGCACCTCATTTGGTGGCTAATTAAAGTCTTATTTGCTTTTGCCACTGCCACCACCATCACCACAACGACCACCACAACCATTTTGGGCAATTGGCCCCCACTTGACAGGCAATTAATTAACGCTGAACAAGAGGAGGCACAGGAGTACCCGGGCCATGTGCTTTTCTGGCTGTTTTGCCGCTGCTGAGCTCATGCTGCAGCTCATTTGCATAATCGTGCAACTAATCAATTGAAGCCATCCTTTACACAAGTACCTCTACCAGCAACACCAAAATTGCACTGCTGTTCAGTTGATGTATTAATTAGCCCATTTGCATGTGGCCCTTCAGTGTTAATGGGCAGTGAGCAGTAGTTAGTCAGCTGGTGCCGCTGTTGCGGTTGCTGCAGTGCACTCGGCACAGCCAAGTGGTCGTTCAGTTGGTCGGCTTGAGTAAGAGTTGCGGCAAATGAGGCACTGCTGCCGTCCTTGTTGAAACTTCATTGTCAATTGGCACGACACACTAGGCAAACACCAACTATGTTTGCCTCTTTCTCATTCTCTGTTATCTCTCCTGCAGTCTTTGCGACAAATGCCTCGGCATTCACTAGTTTTCTGTGAGTGCGATTCTCTTTGATGTTGATGATGATGGCGGTGGCGGTGATGGTGATGGTGATGGCCAAGGACAAAGAGCAGGGGAGAAGTGAGTGTGTGGTGTCTGGCAGACACGAGCTTAGTGCACTGACATGTCGTTGATAACTCACTGAATGAGTGACTGACTGAAGCGGGGGCTCAAATTGGGCTGGCTCAAATTGACACTGGCAATGCACTGCCACCGCTAGAATCAGCAGCAGACAAAGAAGCGCCGGCTCTCTCACTCACCGGTCGTTACCGACTTTGCGGTAATTAACACGTTGACTTGCATTCAGTCATAGTGCGAGAGAGGCGCTCGCATACTATTTGCTTTGCGGAATTGAGAATGCAGCAGCAGGAACTTCTTCTGCTGCTGCTTCTGCTGTCGTTGGCCAAATTCTTTGCCGCCACCTTCGCGACACATACACGGTAAATTTGTCGTTCCGCAAATAGCACCAGCACCATTCTCTTTGCTTTCTCTTCATTCTTCACCGAGAAAGTGTGTCTCTCTGCAAAGCCTGCACTACTGTCGTCTGTCACTCGCTCACTCTCTGTTTGCTGTTTGCTGATTGCTGCTGCTGCTACTGCTGCTGCTGGTGCTGGTGGTCTTTACCAAATTACCACCCACAGCTTTTGTTGGGCCGGTGTTGGGAACAGGCAAGAAAGAGAGATCCGAGTTCGTTTTTTGTTCATCTAGTCATCTGAGACAGTGTCTGCGGCAGCAGCAACACTGCCAACACGCTCGCTTGACTCATCCACACGTCGTCTGGTGCCCGACGCTGCCTGTTATATAATTCCTCCTCTCTCTCTCTCTCTCTCTCTCTCTCTCTCTTGTTTTGCAGTCGGGAACCACACACTGGTTCTCTTGCGTGTGCGCAATGCTCTTTGACTCTTCTCTTGGAACGAGAGCGACGTCCAAGTGTGTGTGAGAGAGAGGACTAAAGCAGCAGCAGCAGCCGACGACGACGACGGTCTGCTGAATTTAAATGGCCACTTTATTAGACTAAAGAAGGCAGTCACGCTGAGCGCGCGGTTCAGATCGGCGGTGCTACTCGGTTAATGAGTGTCTTGCCTGTGCCCCTCTCTCTCCGTCAGACTCCTCGTGGTCGCCTTCTTTCTTTTGTTGTCTTGCACTGCCGCCACTGATAAGCAAAGGGCACTAGTATTTATTTATTTATTTATTACTTTCTCAACCAAACACAACCACCACCCAGCAGACGACGGCAAAGCAGACCAAACCGACGGACCCAGTTCAACTGGCACCAGAGAAGAAGGACCGCCAACTAAGTCAGTGTTCTACTCTACTGTCAATGGAGTGGCAGGGAAGAACGGTAAGAGCAGAGCGCTGTTTTTTGTCTTGTTTGCTTTGTCTTAACGTTTGTTTTGTCTTTTCCTTCTCTTTTTCCGCTTTTAGAAGTCATCTCTTCTGTAACAAACAGTCCAAGTGGAACAACACCAGCACCAACAAGGAAGGCGATACAATTTGCCAGCTCTGCTGAATTGCCCGGTGCTCTAATCAATTTTAAGGCGCCCAAGCTTGGTGACAATACTACTGCTGCTGCTGCTGTTGCTTCTACTGCTACTGCTACTTCTGAAGAGGAGAAGAAGAAGAGGAAGAAGGGCGCCGATTACGAACGCGTGACTCATTCGCACGAGTCGACTGCATCCGCCTCCTCCTCCTCCTCATCTAGTGCTTCGGGTGCACGGCTGAATGACAGCTACTCAGCCGATCGTGATTCCGCAGTGCCCGTGATTACCGCCAATAGACTAGGCGACAAGAACAGCACCAGCATCAGCACTGCTGTCTATTCCAGTGACGATCAAGTCGACAACGGCAACAATCTTAGGCATTTGTCGCAATCGTACGCTGCCGTTGCAGCCTCTGCAGCAGCCACCGTTGGTGATGAGTCTGATTTGAGGTCGTCGTCGTCATCGCGTGCACCAGATACCATCTTCAGTGATTTGCATTCTTCACCTTCATCCAAAGGGAAAAACTCAGCGGAAGACGACTCACGTTCACCGTCTCAACAGCAACGCGTCGACAATCGCCCCAAGTGGTAAGTGTGTGCCTGAGTGTGTAATTAACTCTTTCCTTGTATCTTTCTCTTTCCTTTTCCTTTCTATTCACCCGTTGACCGCAGCAGAAGGTGGCGGGATAGCTTCGGGCGAATTGTCAGTGTAAGATGACGCCAGTTTGTCTTGCTTCTGATCTGCCATTCCGTAATTGGCTTCTTGCCAACTCGAGAGGCAGTGTACTCTTGCCACCAGTCATCTCTTCTCATATTTTAGCTCTACTAGCAGTCAGCTAGTTTCGTTTTTTATTTTTTCAATTGCATTTTTAGTACTATTCAAGGAAAAGTAGAAAGGGAAAGTGAGTTTTGAATTCAAAAATGGCTCTATTAGAGTATTATAATACAGGCAATCTATATTTATGCGCCAATTACCATTTATTTTGATCCATTTTCCATTTCTATCTTCTTCTCCTTTTCTCTCTTTTGCTGTCAATTTGGCGCACATATTGCTTTTACTTTTAGATGATGATGCTACTTTTCTAATATTTGCAGCAGTTTCGTAGCAATGAGGGGAAGGCAGAGTCAGGCGAAACTAAAGCACCAATGGAACCGGAAACAAACAGACGATGCATTTGATAATCATTGCAGGGAAGCACTGTGCTCTGCTCTGTGGCTTCCTTCTTCCTCAAAGTAGCCATTTGTCTCTGCAGTTCAATAGGCATTTCTCTCTTTTATTTCGATTGACTCTCTCTCTCTCTCATTTTTTGTCCAGTCGAATGATTCATTTCCTGGTCGAACCACAGAGGACCAGAGGGAGAGAGAGAGCTGCTTTGTGTGTCCGATGGAATGCTGGTCTGCTGGTAGCGGCAATTACCGCTCGGCCCCTACACTTATCATTTCCATGCCTTCAACATGTCCAATTGCCTTCTCTTTTTAATTAGCCACAATGCGGTAATATTCAATTAGCTGTATGCCCTGCAACACTGCAATTATTATGAGGGCGCTCGCTTTGTGGCTTACTCCAGTGCGATTCGATTCGATTCGATTTATTGGTGCACCCCGCATATTTGCCTTTCTTCATTTCTCTGTGCTTTTGTGTGCTTTGGTTTCGGCACTCGATTTTGCCACGATTTTCCTTCTATCATCAGATCGATAATTGCAGTGTGTGGTCAATAATTTATTACGCATTCCTACTTCTCTGCTTTTGCTAAGCACAGTATGCCAGCACCACAAGCCTATGACTCAATTAGTTTGCTGATGAAGGACAAATGCTAACAGACAGGCACGAAAAAATTGTTTTGTTTGTATATTTACCTGTTTGCATTTGCAGATGCTTAGATGCTATTGCTAAATCTCAAATGCACACACATTCTGAGCAATCTCAAGTTTCGCCGACTTGGAGCCCTGCGTTCGTTACTCTATTTGGCATTGTCATTAAATCACTGCATGAACAACGCTAGTCTTCCTAGTACCATACTTGCGGTAATTTACTGGACTAAACAGCAAACGACCAAACTGAACAATACAAACTGTGTTTGGGTAATTCTTTAATGGCCGAATTTGCCGCTGCTGAGGAGACAAATGAAATAGCTTCTACTACTACTGATGTTGCTGCTGCTGTCCAATAAGCACTGTCTGTCTCTTCTCCATTTGCATCCTAATTGGAGAGGAAGCTGCGTTTGCAAAATTGCCCCCACTAAAGTTCCTTCTTGTCGTCCATTTAGCGGAGACACCATCATACCCATCTCCAACCGCCTACTCTATTTGCCTACGCACACACACACTAATCTGGTTTCTAATAATTTTCCTATGCGTCTTTTGTTCCGCGACAGTTCAGTTCCGCAGCGCCTAATTACGCCTGCTCTAGACTATGCTTCATTTTGTTTGTCACTGTAATGTGTGCATATTAGTCGCCACCGCAGTATGGCCACAGTGTTTCTCGTGTTGTTCACTTAATATGAGCTGTTTTGCTGCGACTGCGGTTAGCAATGCCCGCCGAATTGCCTGCAGAATAGAATATTGTTAGACGAGGGGAGAATCGGGCAAGGACAGCAGTGACTTTGCAATGCAATTTACTAGTGCCAGTAAGTACACACTACCGAGAGGACAGGAGAACGCACTGACTGCCACCAGCAGCAGAAGTTGCTCCTGCATTCGGTGGACATTATAATGCACACACTTTTAATGTATTAAGGGTGGCTGTAGCCAGGCAGCAGTCGGCATAAGCTTATGGCGCTTTCCTTGGCAAAGCAAGAGAAGCAGGAGAATTCGACGTTCTCAGCGTCTCCGTCGACTACGACTTGAATTGAACTTGTTTAATGGCATTTTTCATTAGATTGCTGCCTCTCCTCCTTCTCTGGACGTTGTCGTCGCCGTGTCGCATTTCGCCTCCTGTGTACGGCTGTGACGGTGTAGTGGCGGTGGTAGTTTTTCTGCAGGGCACTGCTGCTAACTGTATTTGTCCTCTCCTTCTCTGGCCCAGAAGTCAGTCCTCCGTTCTCTAATCAGGCGCACTGCCTAACGAGCGAATAATCGGTGGCAAATTCGTTTTTGCTCTAAAACGAACTCAAGGAGAAACCCAATCGCCAAATGCCGCACGCTTTCACTCATCACTCACCACTGCCTTCTCCTTCTGGGCCTTAAATCAATTGGCAAAAGCACGTTTTGGCATTAACTTTTGCCTCTTTTTTGCGCCTTTTATCGACTTTGCAGCTTTGCTGCTGCCGGTTTTTGCTGGGAACCACAACATCTGCTGTGTGTTTGGCTGTTTCTGCTTCTGTAGATTGTGCTTTAAGTTAAGGAAAAACTTTTCTTACAAGGTGCAGTCAAAACGCTTTCGCTTTTTTCAATTTCCTTCTGACTTTATTTTACTATTATCATTATTGCCAATAATTATTGTTAAAGGGTATCTAGCATCTGATGGTGAGTGAGTCGTAAAATAGTCGTGTTGGAAGAAAAATTGGTTTTTGGTTTTTAATTTACACTTTACGCTGTTGTTAGATGAGCAGATTGAAGTTTTGCTTTTCTTTTAAAAAGACTGGGGCTAGAAAGCGGTCGTTTTTAATTTGGCAGATAGTATTGTCGCTACCAGCGCCATTACCAGATTAAATGTTCAGATTGAGGAGCTTTGTGAAAGCAGACTACTGCTGCTAAAGGGAACGCAGTCCGGTCCGGTTGGCCTGCTTTTGTTGGTCGGTCGGTCGGTTGGTTAGTTTTGTTTGCATTGTCTGGAGCGATCGATCGGCCAATGATTAGCCGTGTGATTTGCAGCACTCTTTCTGCAGTCCTTTCACTTTCTCTGTCTTTCAGTGTCTTTCACTTCACTTGGCTCGACCGAATGTTTGATTGATGCTTCTGGGCGACTGCTGTCCATTAATCTGCCTTTGATTCGATTCTAATGTGGCTACTCTGTCTGTCTGTTTTAGCTTGCGCATCCTCTCTTTCTCTCTTTTTTCCTCTCTATTTCTCATTCATTAATATTCCTCTCTCACTCTCTCCATCACAGGACTGGTCCGAGTATTGACGAGTCAGCATTTCTCGAGGACAACTTTGACGCTGCTCTTGACAACGGCTCGGAGATGCCCGTCTACTCGGCGGCCGATGAGCTGCTGAGCTGGTGCAAGAAGGTGACGGAGGGCTACGCGGGCGTGAAGATCACCAACATGACCACCTCGTGGCGGAACGGCATCGCCTTCTGCGCCATCATTCATCACTTTCGCCCTGACTTGATTGACTTTGACAGTCTGAAGCCGACTGAAGTGGAGCGCAACTGCGGCCTCGCCTTTGACACCGCCTTCCGCCTGGGCATACCGAAGATCATCGAGGCGAAGGACATGATCACGCTGACGGTGCCCGACCGGCTCTCTGTCATGACCTACCTCTACCAGCTCAAGTCCTTCTTCAACGGACCGCACTCGCCGACCCGGGTGCTGAGCAAGGCCAACAGCTACTCAATGGCGCAGTACAATGTCCTCGAGGAGGAGGAGGCAGAGGAGGACAGCGCTCAGGTGGCCGCTGTGGGCCGAAGCATCAGCAGTCAGATCAAGTCAAAGTGTCTCGATCTGTTTGACTGCCTCGAGGAGCTGGACAATGCCTCCTTTGCCTATAAACAGAAGAGTGACCAGACTGATGGACGACAACAACAACAGCATCAGCAGACAACAGCTGACAATCATCATCAAACGAGGGGAGTGCTCAGCAAGGTGGCCGCCCCAACGACCAGTCAGATGATGCAGACTGCCAGTGCATATCAAAAGTTAAACACCTGGAACGACTACCTTGAGAATACGCGCAATAATAATCACCAGCAGATGAGCACTGCCAGCCGAGAGGAGGGAGAGATGAATGGAAGCATTTCTCGAAGTAGTTCACAGACAAAGCTGATGACACGAAAGCAGCTGATGAATCCTTTTGACTCGGACAGTGACGAGGAGATTGAACTGCTCTCGAAGAATGAGTCTAAAAGTAAGCCCTGCTACCACTTGTAATCTCGGTCATTTTAACTGATTAAAATTTTTTGCTATTTCCAGTAAACCACGAGCCAATGACGCCCTCCAGTAGCAGTACGGAGGACTCCTCTGAAGACCACCCTCGACCGACGTTTCCCGTGAGAAAGCCGCTTCAGTTTGCAAATAATAATAATGGTCGTGGAATATTCACTGCACCGGCGCCTCCGTCCAACTTCCCCACATACCGACCGCTGCCCACTTCTTACTCGACGGCCTCCTTTATCAACTACCGCCTTCCGCCCACCTCAGCCAGCTCCGTTCATTCGGGCCTCTCTAAGATGACCACCCCGGAGCCGGTGGAGGTGGCGCCCGGCCTGCTGGACCTCTCCTCGGTGAAGGCGTACCGCCTGCAGCGTGCCTTATCAGCGCCCACCTGTCAGTCCCTCAGTCTGCTGGGCGAACAGCCACAACGACCGCAGGAGCGGGAGGCAGAGCTTAGAGAGCGGGCTAGACACCTCCTGAAAAATGTGAGAAAGGAAATGGAGGAGAAGAGAAAGGAGGAGAGTGCTGCAGCTGCCGCCGTTGCTGCACAACAAAGCAATTCCTCGTCACTTTCAAGGGTAGGAGTTACTTTTAAAGATTCTCTAGAGTTTTGTCAATATTTAATGGTGTTCTATAATACGTTTGCAGGAAGACGAACGTCAGCGAATGCTGCGTGAGCGGGCAAGGAAGATGATTGCTGATGCGAAGCAGGGCATCATCTCCACCGGCTCTACGAGCATCTTTGAGTCACCGATCTCATTTTCATCCAACAGCAACAGTACTACCAACTCTACAAATACGCCCGTTATGAGTCCGCTCGAGGGAGTTGGTGGTGGTGGAGCGGTTGTTTCTGCTGCTGCTGGTGGTGGTAGTCACAGTTTTGATGCATTGCAATCAGCAAATGGTAGTGCCAACAACAGCAATGCTGGCCCTCCCTTTCCCAAGTACATGATCAAGTCAGACTTTGATAGGACGACAAAACCAGTGACCCTAGCAGTGTCATTGCAATCGCCTCCTCAGCAAACTGCCACCGCCAACCACAGCCGACCACAGTCGTCAGCAAGCAGCACAACGGGTGATGGTAGTCTGGAGAACTCTAAAGGTACACCTTATCAGTGTAGAGAATTGAGATATTGCATGTTGTAGCACTGCCCTCAAGATGCACTGCCCCGCCGCCCCCAGCCAAGTTATTTTTATTTATTCGTTTTTATTTTCCCCCGCCCCCCAATTTTTTTGCACATGTAGCTAAACTGTTTGAATTTAGCTTTCATAAGTTTGATCGCACAAATGGTACGCATACAAATCAAGTTCACGCGTTTGCTTTAGACAATTTACCTCTTTTCTAATTTAAAATATTTTTTATTTTGCAGGGCCAAGTGAAATAAACGGAAATGAAGTTGGTTTGCCAGCTGGCAAAATAAGCAAGTCAGCAAGTGATCGATTAGGCAAAGTTCCAAAGTCTCGCTCTCAGCCGCATCATAGTGGGCGAAAGTTGGACAGTAATTCAAGTGAGTTTTGAAAACGGCATCTATCCGCTTTGAGTTTACCAAGTTTTTTCATTTTAGCTGAAAGAGACATTCAGGCGGAGCAAGAAGACATTGAACGAGAGCAGAAGTTGATTGACCAAGAAGCTGCCATTCTGGAGAAACGGCTTCGCAAGCTCATGGATACTGGTTAGAACTTTAGCTTCTGCCCATTTTCGCTTTTTATTCTAAACATTCTTTCATTCCCTGTCACTAGGTGGCAACAAGCGTCTCGAAGAGAAATTAACTTATAACTGGTTTGTCCTAGTGAACAAACGTAATGCCGTCATTCGCCGGCAGATGCAACTGAACATTCGGTAAGTGCATTTTAATTTTTGTTTATTTCTTATCTCTCTGAACACACACACACACACACTTGTACAGTCAATCAGATCAAGTGCAAATGATCTCTTTCGATTTTATTTATTTATATCGTTTAACCGGGCCCACTTTTGTGTGTTGTGTTCGTCTGATGATTAGTATTGCACAGCCTAGACAATTTGCTTTTTAGCTCTCTGGACGGCGAATTCAGTAGAGTGCATGCAGGCAGGCAGTCAACAACAGCTCAGCAGAATTCCCCTCAGATTGACTGATTTTTATTGCAAGTGCGTTCACAGTGCACACCCTCAAGATCAGCACTCTGAGTGGATGTTCGCCTCCTCATTGTCTTCCACCATTTGGCCATTTCCCATTAATTCGAACGCCAGCACAACACTGGCACAAACTTTCGATCCGATTACTTGCGATGAATACACTCGTTTGCTCGCACAGTTCGGCAAGTGCCCGAAACGCCGCTTCTCGAGCACAATGTTGCTGCTGATCAGTGCTAATGAACGAGCAGTCTCTCGTCTAGTTTTTGTTGTACTTCTTTTCTCGACAACTAATAATGACACTGGTCCAATGGTGAAGGCTGCAGACAGAAGAAGTAGTGGTAGTAGTAGTGGTAGTTGGAGCGATGATTGGTTTCTGATCGGTGCTAGCTCCAGTGTGTTCCCTCTTGTGCTGACTCAGCCAGTGTCCCCGCACACATCTTCTGCAGCCACTATTGTTGGGAGGACACACACACATTTATGAAACTTTTGCGGTCACTTTAATCTTCTTTACCTAGCGCGCTAATCCGTGTTGTGTGCGCCTCACCAGACAGTGCATACAAACAGAAAGACTGCTGACTCTATTTATTTGGCGATTGTCGCCAAAAGTTGAAAGTTGACTCTCAATTATTGCTGACACTGGCTGCTCTGCAGGCTTTAGGCTACAGTTTCGGTTTTGTTCAGTACTCAGTATACGTCCACTTTCAATTATGTGAATTATGTCCAGTGTTTGCAATGGTGTTAGCCATAGTTCGTGTTAAGTGCCAGTCTTTCATGGGTTAAAGGTTAGAGTGAAAAGAAGTAACAGTTATCAGTGCTAGCAAGACTTGCACAAGTTTGCTTTTGTTTTTGTTTTTTAATTCTTTAGCATCGTTACTATCTTTAATTCTTTAGACCTTTGCACTGTTTGGTGCGTCGGTTTGAGTGGTTTAGCAGTGGTGGAAGATGCGTTCACAAGTTCTCTCGGGTCTAGGTCCGGACTGCCCTTTTGGCTCTTTTCTTCAGTGTACTCTAGTCACAATCAGTTTGTGCCTTCAGTGAGTTTGTTTGAGGTGAGCTTAGCCAGGGGCTTAGAGAGATGCGCTTGCTTTCCTGTCTGTCTGTCTGTCACTCATCAAGTGCTGATGTTGCTGCTGCAGCCGATGACGATGATGATCGGCATGAAAGTGTGCGGTCATGACATAATCGACGCGGACAATCGCTGGTAATGAGTGTGCTCGAGCTCTGTTCGAGCTGTGCAAATGAATGGCTGATAAGCAGTAGCGCAAACAGCAGGCTCACTGCTCTTTCTCGCTGTTTGTCTACCTTCTACACAACAGTTTTCTTGTTCACTTTTGTATTCACTTGGTTTTGGTTTTCTTCTTCTTCCTTCAGTCTCATCTTCGTCTTTCACTTTACACTCGGTGAGCACACGAACATTTTAAACAAACGAACAAATAGTCGATCTCTTCTCTCTCCCTCTCTCTCCTTTGGTTGTGTCGATTGAAAATATCAAATTCACCGTCCGAGTCACTTTGCTCCTCTGCCTCAGTGAAAGAGACAAACTCACATTCTTCTTCTTCGTTTCAGTGCAGCACAGGCAGGCAGGCAAACACATGCCAAATATTTACTTTCTATCGCCTTCCATTCACACTTGACACTGATCGGTACTGATTCCACGCGCCAGACTCACCTTTTAGTTCACTTGCCCCATGGCCCAATATCTCCCTCTCTGTGTATATGTTTGTTTGAGCCAAAGTGTTTTTATTTTATTATTTGGCGCCTGGACAGTAGTATGAGAAAGCAAAAAGCAGTGATGGCAGAAGTGATGGTGGTGGTGGCTTGCAGTCTTCCTCCAATTAATGATGTGCCACTTAATCTCCACTTTCTATTTGCCCGCTTACCATTGTTCCCACTGCTGCTTTTTGCCGTTGGCTTTGCCACATTTGAGGCTATTTGCTCTACGATTCTTCTCTTCACTTTGCTTGCCCCAGCAGTAGTATCGCACCACACCAGTTTGCTTCATGAACGTTAAGTGTGAGCGTCTGTGTGTGAGTGTCTTTTGCAACTTTTTTGTTTTAGTTTTTCTGGAGCACCCTTGGTCGCTTGTGCAATTTATCATTACTAGTGCTTCTCAACTCTCTTTCTCATTCGGTTATCGCAGTCGAACCATTCCCGAGCTGCTCATTAACTTGGCATTTTCGGGAAGGGCAGAGTTTGGTTTTGCCTTTTGGTATTTGCTCAGTGTTTGCTTCTGAAGAGTGGTCATGTAGTAGCACTAGTACTGCAGCAGAATCTTTGGTCAGTCAAGTCGTCATGCTGTCTACTCTGGTCTCATCCGTTTGTGTCTGAGAAAGTGGCGCACTGTCTGATTACGTTTGTTTCTTCCTCTCTCCTTCTTCTTCCTTTGTCGGCCATTGGCACTGCTTTGCAAAGCTGCTGGAAAGCATCTTAGAGAGAATGAGATGGCGAGAGCGTATGAGCATCGTGTGAATGTGTTTTGATTGATTCGGCAATTAACGTCGATAATATGGTACTCACTCAGTCATGCCATTTCTGCACATTTTGAAATGCTCTGGATAGTAGTGACTGGATGAATTTATTCGACTTTTAGCATAATTCCTTTTTTTTCTTTTGGAGGATCAAAGTTGGGCAAGAACTTGATTCGTGTTTTCACTTCTTCATCCAATTTCTCAAAAGCCTCGAAAGGCGGCAAAGCCCTTTGAGTTTCAATTTACACTGTTTGTCCAGCAACAACAGCAGCGGTATTAGCATATTGAGCGACTGCTTCTGCCTAGCCATCTGCTAATTATGATGAACTCTTTACTACTCGGGCCACACTGACTTGCTGTCAGGTCTGCACAGTGAGTGCACTCTGAGTACAGTCCGACCTTTGCCTTATTCTTCTTCTGTTCTCTCGTTTGGCAAATATGCGAACGACCGTCCAGGCTTCTATCTACGCAGAGATGGATGTCTGCTTGTGTGTGTTTGTAGCAGTTGGGCTCGGAAAAAAATCCTGTTCTAATATATTAGGAATAAAGTTATTATTTCTAACC